>Ga0315915_1003075_pt1 | contig 21241 bp, 14 predicted proteins | sample MpolbnodulesMG_FD_207738 | JGI IMG/M metagenome (GOLD analysis project Ga0315915, IMG submission 207738) | Medicago polymorpha root nodule microbial communities from Los Angeles, California, United States - branched nodules | ecosystem: Host-associated > Plants > Roots > Nodule | place: USA... | reverse complement strand
AAGCCAAGCAAATGATTAACCATGCATATATGGTAGGAAAAATTAAAATTGAAGTGAGGGTTTTTTGGCTCACGATGTTGGCTACGTGGGTCTGCCCCTACTTATGATTGTTCTGAAGTCCTTCTTCACACTTGGTGTTGTTGAGATTCATGTTTCTTTGGATATTTGTGCATTTGTAATATCATATTGTAAAAAACACTTAAAGAAATCATGTTAGAAAGCAACACATATCAAAATCACTCTGATCTCTTTAATTTAATGAAGTTTGTTATCATTAAAACATAAAAATAATTTTGTGAACCCGCATGGGTTAAACTGGTGGTGTTAGCTTGGGACATTGGAGTATTCTCATATTGAGGTCTCAATTTTGATTCTCCCAGCGTCAATTTCGGTAAATTAGTTTGCCTTCTTCAAGAAACAAGAAGAATTTTGACAAGAAAGTAAAGAACACAATGAGTTTGTTGACTCGGTTCGGTGACAAACATACCTACTCTAAGGGCTACCAAGTCAGGAAGGAAATCCACTAGTGTAGTCCTTATTCAAAAGCTCTCAACAAAGTCCTCGTTTACACTTTATGACCTAGGACCTATCCGTCTAGACTTCAACCTAGGAACTCCTAGATCTGAGATCCCATCTCACTATCCTATGGTCAGTCACAGCCCCTGTGACCTAAACCTAAACACAAACTCAAAGATGAAGTTACATTCAAACAAACAACTAAAACCTTATTTCACAACTTCAGTGTAGTACACAAGAGTATCAAACTCAACACACAATCCTTAACATGTATCACAAACGATACAAGAAAGGCACACAATAAAGGTTCTAAACTTGCATCACAAACAATACAAGAGTAGAGCACATGTAGACTCAAAACCCTAAAAATATAAACTTTTTAGTATGACGGCTTGAATGATCAATTAGGTCTTGAAGTCTCCCTTATATACTGAAGCAGCTTGGGCTAAATATTATTGTTGGGCTTCAGGACAAAGCAGATCGGTTCAGCTAATCTACAAAACAAAAATCAGAAACAAATATGAAAAGCCCTAAAATGTCAGAACATCTTTAGGATCGTCCAAAATTATAACAAATATTTCCTAAAATATAAATACTATTTTAGAAATATTCCACAGCTGATTCTGTAAAGATATGTGCGTCGCTTGGTCAATAAGATAAGAAAATATTGTTTCCTTAAACATTGAAGGGCGCGCGTACAAATAGGCATAAACCCAGGTACACTGAACCGTGCCAGGATGTTGGAACATCGTATCCAACATCTTATAGAGATGGCTAAACTCATGTTGGAACATTGGTTCCAACAACACAAACAAGGATATTTGTTTGAGCAATAATGCAGCCAATACAAATACCCAACATATCGTATATTGATTTTTGAAATTTTTTCGTATCGGTGCAGTATCGTATCTGTATCGTATCTTGTATCAGGGCTTCATAGGTGTAGGGTAAGAGACAAATTACTCAGGAGAAATATATGGTGGGGTAGTGGAATGTTGGGTGCGTGGAGAGTGTTGGGTGAAAAAAATGTACAAAAAGTACAGTGATGTGTGCCATGTGTCGTCCTTGGTTAGAGAATTTGTATCTTTGGTTAGAACACGTCCCTCTCAGGTTTTCTCCTGGTGGTTTGATTTTTTATATTTTTTTTTTATCCTGGTACCACTTGATTCTTTCTCTTAACCCACAAAGTGATTTAGCTCATGATGATCTTAATAATTGAAATAAATTAAGAGTAAAGTTAGCTCAACGGTAAAATATATATTGCGTGCGTCAATCAAATAATTTTGGTAAATGCAAATGTTTATAAAGTCAATTAAAGTACAAAATTGTATACTAATTTCTTGTGATCAAATCATTTTATATATAAAAAAAATTCTAGAATACCTCAACTTATGCATAAGTATGGTGTCTTCCCAATTGTTTATTATTATTATTATTATTATTATTATTATTATTATTTTACCCTTTGAACATCAAAATTATAATTTTAATTAATTCTGGTGATTAGAAATATGTTTACTTTACACTCTTAATAAATATGCCAAGAGACAAACATAACATATTGATCTACTTAAGAGACATTTAGCAATATTTAAATGTTTTTAGCACATCATATGTTTTATGCACTATAAAAAAAGTGATCAAATCATAGAGAGGGAGGGAGGGAGAGAGAGATGGCTAAATCTCTCAAGTTTGTGTATGCTATGATTTTATTTATTTTCCTATTTCTTATTACAAAGAATGTTGATGGTGATATACTTTTTCATCCTTTTCAAATTGTATTCTTTATTTGTAGTTTGGAATCCTTTATCTTGTTTCAGTAACATTATTTTGTCTATTTTTTCCTGTTGCAGCTCTATTTGATTGTAAATATGCTAGAGATTGCCCAAAGAGTACTTTGAAACGGTCGTATAAGTGCATTAATAGAAAATGTTGGCCCTTCGTCACAAAAATGGAAAATGTAGGTCCTTATTCACACACAAAAAAAATGGAAAATGTAGGTTATTTAAAGTATCTCAATGATAGTATGAGTTCTAGATCCAAGAGAGTACACTTACGTCATGTAAGGAAGAATAAGTTCTTGCACTGGCGGAAAAAATATATGTAATATACCTTTTGCTAGAACATTTCATAGATTCCATTTAGTTATTGTGTTAGTATCCAATAATTTTTTATTTTTTTTTAAATTCCAAAATCTTGCAATTATGTGTTTGTACTCTAAGATATTGGTAATAAAATGAAGGAAAATTCTATGGTAAAGTCGTGAAAATGACTTTTCTGATGAAGTTAACGCTATAACATCAAAAGTGTAGTGAGTAACACCCCACTGTTTGTACAGTGGCATCAAAAGTCTAGTCCTCATAGTATCATCAATTCATCAGATTAACAAGACTACACTTAATCTAATTTTATCCTACCTTGTTTTAAGTGTAACACTTAAGACTATCACATAATATCATCAAATATGTTTGCATGTTAAAGATGCCAACGATAAAATAGTACCTGTAAGTCGAAGATGTTGCAAGCATTACTAGATGAATTACTATTGATCATTAATCACTAATCAACAATTTAAAAATGAATCAAACATTAAAATCAAAATTAACTTTTTCAAAAAAATCAGTTTCCTGACTGCACTGTAGAAGCTCCCTAAAATGAAACTATAATAAGACCCGCTCGTTGCGCAGCCGAAATTGTTTTATTTTTGCATAGTATTTTTGGTTTCTCTAGGGTATACTTTTTAAACTAAATTGTCCCCTATGTTCAAGTGTTGAGATTAAATTTTTTAGGTAACTTAACTTCATTTAGGGGTTGACTTCTCTAAAAATTTACTTGTCATTGGGAACAAAGAAATCGTTTCTATGTTTTGTTTTTGGGTAGTGTTAACTTGTGTTCTTAGGGTACATGTTAAGAAACTTAAAAGAAGAAACATTCTCTAAAATTTTGTGCATTTAAATAATTAAAAAGTTAAATATTAAATGCAATGCACACATTTCAATAAGTTTTTTTTCTATATTTAAATCATTAACTTGTGTCTTGAGGGCACAAGTTAACATTTTCCTTTGTTTTTATTTGTTATTAAACATAGGAAAATGCTAACAAGTATCCCAATGTTACTTATTTAAAAGTCAAAAGAATAATTTTTTTCCTGAAACTTGTATATTCAACACATTAAAACCTAAAATAAGAACTTTTTCTACATAATTTATAAATCATTTCCTTTTTTAAATCCATAACAAGTGTCATAAGGGCACTTGTTAGTGTTACCCTTAAACATATTGTGCAAAAACTTATGATACCTAGAACCATAACTTTTGACTCAAACATCTTTTTTATACACTACTCTATTATAGTTTCTTTTTGATTTTATAAAGAAACCAAAAATAGCTATGGCAAAATGGCTCCAGGCTTGTGTTTGCAGCTATGCAAGTATGAGGCCTAAAGATGTTCCAGTATTGGTAATTCAGTAACTTTCAGTCAAAGTGAGTAATAGACTTATAGCAAAGGTTAAAATGAATATTAAAGCATATAACACAATTTGACATATTTACTATAAGTTTTTTTTATCATGTGCAAATTTGGTATTGAAACTTGTATATTTAATATTAAATATAAAACTTTTGAATAAATAATTATTGTTTTTCAAGAAAAAGTTACCACTATTACTTATTTTAACATGTGCAATGTTGCACATGTTAGACAAACTCATTTACTATAACCATAAACTATATATATATTAGATAACATCTAATGCCTTCAAGATTGCTTTTGCCCTATCACTCATCTGAACCTCTACATATTTTCTTATTATGGCACCCGAAATGGACTTGACTTTCTGTTATATGTCACTAACATTGTTTTAACGGTCGAAGAAAGAGCTAGTGGTAGGAGAGAAAGAGATTTTCTAGGGCTGTGTCTGAAATGGTGGATTAGCAAAATAGGATTGGGTCCTGAGTTGTGGAGATGCAAAATAGATCAAAATTGGGTGAATAAAAGATAGGGCATTGAAAGGGATAAGATCAAATGCCTAGTGAAGAGTGATCAACAGTCAAAGACAACGTAGTAAACTTTCAATGCTGAATGGTGAATATACAATATAGAGAAACTTTTTTTTCATAAATAAAGTGGAACGTTTCTTGCATAATTATCTAGGTAAATTCTATGGTACATCCAATATTTTGAGTGTACCGGTACACCAAAATATTAAATTAATAATTAAATTAGTTGTTTTTTGAATAAAAAATAATTATTTTCTATCATTGACAATTATAATAATTAAATCTTATTTACCAAAAACGTCCATGAAATAAATTTTACTTTTTTTGAAATTTTATTGCTCATAATGAAGAATATTGATTATTTTTATGAGAAAATGTTAAAAATTTAATATAATTCTTATAAACAATGAAATTGTGTTTTTTCTCATGAGATGGTGTTTTCTAAAATTAAAATATTGACAAATAACAACTTATTTCATAAAATGATCCTTAATTTATAAATTTATGAAGTAGGAGTATTGGTACATCTCAATTTGTGAGGCGTACCGTAGAAGTTCCCAATTATCTATACTATATATAAAGAAAATGCATGAATTTGAGTTGTCTTTCTTTTTATTTTTAATTTTACCCATCATTTAAATTACTTTATTTAATATGTTATCTTTTTTATAATATTACTTAAATTATTAATTAAAAAAGTTGTTAAATTAGAATAAATTAAATACGAACAACCACACTACAATAAAGAAAATATGAGATATTGGGTTAAATAATATTTATTATTTTAATTATACCTCTAAACAAATTTTTCTTTAATAATGTTATATTGTTGATGTTATTGAAAAAGATAAATTTTTATATTATATTTAGTATATTGTTGGTGTAATTTAAAGAGATAAACATGTTCTTACCATTTGAAATCATAAAATTTATACACACAGTTGTAATCAAAATTTAACTAATTTCGTAAAAAAAGATTGTATGATTTACACGCTAATGTGATATAAGATTTGTGTAACTGATGAAAATACATTTTTTTAACAAATGAAACCATTGCGGCATTGCCTTGCAATTTTCCCAATGAGCTCAAAGGCTTAATAAGGGAACGAAGAACTTAAATCCTAGCTGCGACAGCTAAGAATTTAAGCGAGGTGGCAAAAATAGAGCTACGTGACATGTAAAGTGATGAGGTGTGTGTTGATGAATAATTTGAAAGTCTTTTTTTTTTTTTTTGGGTACATTGGCAAAAACTAAATCGAAAAAAAGAGAAGAAAAAGAAAAACAACAAAAAAAAAAAAGAGAGAATGACACAACATCACCTTCCAATCCAAGTTCATGAGATCAAGAATGTTAGCAATGACAAATGCATAACAATGGTATTTATTTACAGGCTTAGTTAAAATATCAACAACGCCCTTAGAATCAGAGTAACAAATGATGTAGTCTATGCAATTATTGACGGATGATACATTTGATTTACCAATAAAATAAAATTATTCTTCTATGATATTTGATTAGGGATGGCAAAGCGGACCGGCCCGCCCCATTTAGGCCCGCCCCGTCTAAGCTCGCTAAACACGAGACGAGACGAGTCAAATTTTGTGACCGAGTCCAAAATCTCAACCCACCCCGTTTAGTGGCGGGCTTGCGAGTTGGCGGGCAGGCCCACCAAACAAAAACTTTTTTTAAAATTTTATTTTACGACTTAATTGTTACAAAAAAAAATATGTTGCTTTTATCGTAAAAGAATAGGTAGCAAGTAAATTTGTGAAAAACAAGATAATTATCAAATTGTCGAATTCAACATCATAACTAATAGCAAAATAAGGCAAATGCGCAACATAAAACAAATCATAAAATAAATCCAACAATCAAATTATGAAAAGTCTCAAAATAAATAAACTCAACAACCAAGATAAATCCAAAAGCATAAAATATGTCTCAAAATATATCTAACAACCAAAATAAATCCAAAAAGATAAAATAAGACTCAAAATAACAAATTGAAACACGAGTTAAGCGGGCCACCCCGCCATGCCCCGTGCCCCGCCGGTATTTTAACGAGACGAGCCGAGCCAACTATAAAAAGCGAGTTCAAAACTTCGACTCAGCCCGCCAAAAATAACGGGCCAGCCCGACGGGTCAGACCCGTTTTGTCACCCCTATGTTTGATTGCATCTTTAAACGTGCATGTGATCATAAAATAATTTTTTATTGTAGGAAATCTATATAAAATATGCTATCGGCTATGAAGTCCGGATACATCAAACATTGAGACATACCTGTATCATATACTAATACTACGTAGATACTTAAGGGTACGTACTCGCGAAGTATCAAAATAATTTTTTAAATTTTAAAAAAATATTTTATTAGATACTCATATCTATTAAAAAAAATTTGTAGATGATCGATGGTAATGAGAAAGAAGAGACTCAACAAGTCAACGTTAGATAAAATTTGTTGAATTTTTTAATGATGTATTCGTTGATATCTTAACATAAGAATGAAAATAGAATACAATTTATACGATAATTATACATTTTCTATTTTGTGCACAACTACTATTTTTTGTATATTGCGATATTTACAAGCATATAATTTAATGAAAAACACTAATGCACATTTCTTTCAAATATTTTACATGCCAATTAGTTTTATCGTAAAGATTTTGTTAACATCTCGTAATCGTATTGTATACTAAACTTAAAAAAGTTTTCGTGAGTTTAACTCAGTTAGTAAAGACAATGCATAATATATGCAAGGTTCAGGGTTCAAACCCCGGCCAAAAAAAAAGAATACTAAACTTAAAAAAAAATATTGTGTATATGTGTTTCATAGGTTAGTGGTGACCATAAGAAGAGGGTTGTGGCTTTATCTTCGAATGGTAAAGGATGATTCATTAAGTGGGTGAACTTAATTGATCAATGAAATTTAATTAAGGTTAAATCAAACTTCAGTTTAGCTTTTTTTTAAGAACCTCAATTCAGCTTAAGTGGTTAATTTTTTTATTGCAACTCGCAAAGTATCAAACAGGAAATCCAAAGAACTTAACTATTATGTGCGCCAAACCAAGTAAATCTTATTAAAAAAAATAAATAAAAAGATACAAAAACTAAGACAAACTCCAAAACCAGTACATGGAAAAATTACCAGATGAAGAGTCCTCCAAGTGGTTAATCTATAGCTATAATTTACGTACAAAAAATGTAAAAGGTAATTGAGAATTGGTTAATCTCTCAAAGTAGCAAAGGACTAGGTTCTAATGTATTTATGATAGGTCTGCAAGTGCACGATTCTACCAAATAGTAAAAACTATCGATCTCACATGGAGTTTAAGTGATTTTCAATTTAATTTTTAGTTTAGGTTGGCTCAAAGAGAATAGTTTTATAAAGAGGGATGTTTAATTGATTAAAATTTAGGAATTAGAAAGTATCTCAGGATTGTGGTTATAACAATAATGATAAATCATTGGCATTGCCAATCTATTTCTTTATTTCTCTATTTGGTATTTTATTTTTCCTTTTAGAATACATCAATGTATCTCAAAACAAAAATCAAACATATTCTTATGGTTGATCATCGTTGAGACTTTTTTTTTTATAAGGCAAAAGAAAGCAATAAAATTTAAGAGAGGGCTTGAACCCTTATACAGCCATAGAACAGAAATTACATAAGAAAGAGAAACAAGTAGTAGCCACAAATGACCAACTATCAAAAGAGAACCTAAGCTAGAGTTTGAATCCCAATTGTGTTTGTACTACTAGCTTGTTGCAACCTATTCCTCTTTTACCTGCTGAAACCCTTTTACACAGGAGCAAAAGAAGACATTCCCTAGACAACTAAGGTTTTAAAAATTTTGGTTTTGAAATACCCTTTGAGTGCAACTTTATTGTCTCAAAACTCTCAAAATTATTCTCATGTTTTGATTATTTTGTTTAACCTCATTTGATCTAATATCAAAATTCACCTTTATTTGTAAAATATGATTAAATAACAATATCAAACTTCACCTCTCGTACTTCGTTTGATATTTGATATAAAATTTAATAATAATGAGATTAGAATATAAATTCATATAAAATAGAGTCTATACTTGGGTTTGATTAGAATTCCATCATTAGATTATTCGAACGATCTTAAGACTAGGAAAGTCTACTCACACATGATCATAGTAGACAAAAGCTTAAAAGATGAAGACATAAAGATAAATGACATAAAAGTAAATTGTTGGAAATGTAAAGAACATAAAATAAAAGACAAAAAAAGTAAACAAAATGCAAGTAAAGAACAAAAGCTTAAGAAAAATGCAGAAAATTGATTTCGAGTTACAAGCCATAAACCAGCAAATTCCAAGGTTTGGAACCATTATTTTGGTACTGCAACGGACGCACGGGTCATGCTCAACTTCCTGGCCTGCCCAGGAAAATCCTACAATCCATGCACGAGTCAGGTTAGATTTTCTGACTTTTAAAAATTCTTCATTTTCTTCATTATTTGATCCTCAGAATAAAAACCAACACTTTATAGTAAAATAGCTTTAAATTAAAAACTAAAATCCCACAAATTTTATTTAATTCAAAGACTAAAACACTCTAAATTAAAAATTATCGATCTACCAAAATGTGGTGAAATAGGTCTTACAACACCATCCCCAACAACATGCACGTTCACTCTACTGGAGGAGATCCACATGGGTATATGCATTTTTTTAAAAGGAAGGTATATATGCATTTGTTGTGAATGTGTTAGCCAAATATAAACTTTTAAAAAAGAAAATGAATATTTTTTTTTATAAATATACATTAATCAAGATCTTCAATTTAAAAGGATCTTGCTTGTCATTATTAGAGCCGGTTCAAGGGTAAATCTACCAAGACAATTGTCTCAGTCATTCCAAAATATTTAAAAAGATTACTTGATAAAAAGGCGGGTATTCTACTAAAATTAATAAAATAATATCTAAAATTAATAATCTCCTAACAAAAATTAAATTTGTTTATTTTATTACCAAATAGAAAAAGAAATATTAAATGAAATTATTTTTGTTGATAACTTTGAGGTAAGTAAAATTGTTCTCAATTTCAAATTCTTTTGAACAATTCATCTTTTGATTGAGCTCATTAATTATTTAAATCCAATTGCCTAATTTTTTTTCCGAGTAAAGTCCATTTACTTAGTTAATACTATAAAATGAAATTGATTACATTAGTAAATAAATTATTTTTTGTAATAAATTGAGCTATGAGATAATGACAAGGGACCAAAATGTTTCTTCCTTAAAAAAATTATATTCTTTGATTCTCTTTCTTCATTCCCAAGCAAACCCTAAAATCAACCCTTCCAATTATTATTCATCCAAATTAAGAACATTTCATCATCACAATGTTCAATTCAATTCTTCTTCTCATTGCTATTGTCCCTGCATTGATGTGTAACGTTGTGAATTCAATGCGGTTTGATCTTAAATCTGGTAATCCCAAATGTATCGTTGAGGAAATCAAGAGCAATGCAATGACCGTTGGTAATTACTCCGTGGTTAATCCCAATGAAGGTTATCCGATTCCTGATTCTCACAAGCTAACTGTCAGGGTATGCTTATAAATTATGATGATCTATGAAACACGGACACATACAGACACCAGACACGACCGAAAGTAATTTAAGAAAATGACATAATTGAATGTAATCATATGTGTCGGTGTTGTGTCTGACACGTCTCAAATACTGACACGTGTCGGACACCAGACAGGCCTTCAATAAGAAGTGTTAGTGTTACAGAAATGAAGATTTCAATCACAAAACTTTAGTTTTTTGTTGGAAGCATTTTAATTTCAAATTTGGAAACTTTAATTCCACCATTTTGATTCTGAAAGTGCAACTTGCTGTCACGTTGGTTCTTGAATATATTGAAACTCCAAACTCATTTACAAGTGTCTTATATATTAGTCAATTTGGTCCTCAAATATGTTTTAGATAGTCATTTTAGTTCTCGAATGTGTTTTTCGTTGATCAATTAACTCCATAAAATTACTAATAAAAGAGGTATTAGGGGATGTGTTTGCAATTTTAATACATTTAAGAACTATAGTGATAGTGTCTCACATTTAGGACTAAAATGAATATGTGCCATTTTTATTGATCAATGTTATTATATTATGAATTAACCCCAAAAAATGTGCCCTTTTATGGAAGTCTTAAGGTAGAAAATGTATGAGAACAAGAACAATTCAATGTCTAATGGATTAGCTATTATCTTATTGTTATAAGGTTTTTGTTAATTTGTGTTCATTTGGATTTGTACTTTTGAATTTTCTGAATATCAAATGAGGCAAGTACTTAACTGGACCCGTACTTGAAAATTGTTCAAAAACGTCGGTGACGACAGAGGTGCGACCTTGAAGTAGAAATTTACTGTCCTCTTCGCCCTCGTGACTAAGAAGGCGACTTTATCATTGCCGATTTGTCAAAAACAAAGTAAAATATATCAGTTGAGTTTTGAGGCACATATATTTATTTTCTTTTGTTGTTTCCAAATTGACATCAACCATGGTGCTTTCTAAAACGTTGCAATAAGGACGACAGTGAACTTCTACTTCCGGAGATTGGAGTCGGTTATCTTTGGAGTTTCAGACAGTTTTCAAGTACTTGTCTGCAGTGGTCCATTGTCAAATTTCTCATCAAATGACTCATTTTATATTCGTTTTGTATAATGTGTCTGGTTACCAGCTTCGTTCACCTTATGGGAACAAACACCACTTTGGTGAACGTGTGGCTTCTGGTAATTTCGCATTTACTACAGCTGAAGCTGGTGACTACACAGCTTGTTTTTCTGTGGCGGATCAGAAACCCACGATAACTGTGACCATTGATTTTGAGTGGAGAACTGGGGTGGCTGCCAAGGACTGGTATAAGATTGCAAAAAAAGATCAGATTGACGTAAGTCTTAGTAGAATAGTACTGTAATGTTTGTTGACATAGCATCGAGATGTGCATGATTGTTATCAATAGCAGAGGAATTTGGTGTCTTAAGAATTCACCACAATTTCATCTGTGATATCGTGACTGATAGGATAAGATCACATGATTACCTTATCTTATGCTGCTGGCTTATCAAACGTCAACTAAGACATAATATGATAGTTTATCATATCACGTATCTCTTATCCTGACCATCAAATGAGACCTAAAAGTGATTTACATTTTGCATTTTCTAAACTGAATGTGTGATAATGCATGTAATGCTACTGTCATTTCCGTCTGTCATTGTTATTTTAAAATTGCTTGAAAGTTTCTTGGTTAATGAAGTTGATAAATAGGAACAAGTAAACTGATTCTATAGTTTAAACGAACTTTTTTTCACATTTGTTATAGAGATTTCCTGATTTACAAATTTAATTATTTGATCATGTTTGTTTCCTAAAGTTATGTTTTTTTCAACCTTAGGTAATGGAATCTGAATTACAGAGGTTGCATGACACTGTCATATTCATCCACGACGAGATGTTTTATCTTCGCGGAAGGTATAAATGTTATGACATCATTTGATCTTCTGGCAGCAATGTTTACAGTGTCATTCAAAATTTCTTCTATACTGTACTCAACCTTTTTGAATGACTTGTACTTACATTATTCTATTTTATGTTTTCAATTTTTTTCTCAAAGTTTGACCTCACGCTATGCACCCATTGGAGAAAATTTTTGACTCATTCTAATGAGTTTTTGTTATATTTTGATTTCCTTAATACAGGGAGGAAGAGATGCAAGATCTTAACAGAGAAACTGATAAAAGGATGTTTACCTTCATTTTCTGTTCAATCATTATTTGCTTGTCTGTTGCTGGTTTGCAACTGTGGCATTTGAAAATATTCTTTGAGAGGAAGAAGCTCCTCTAAGACCCTTCACACAAATTGTATCCACTTGGTTAGCTTGGATAGACACTTTTGATGACAGATTCTTCCTAATGTATCCAAATTATTGAGGTTATATTTCTCTTTAATGATGTATATTGATGATTAGAAATGGGAAATTATTTTTGGGTATGAAAGTTTTGATGGCATCTTTTGATTTTTTCGTGTATCTTTGAAATTTGTAGAAGTCGTACATGTCACATGAAATAAGAAAAAATAGTTTAGACAAAAAAATCTATAATATGTTGTAATCACGAGTATTTTTCTTTCGTAAATTGTGATCATTATAATTATACAGTGATGAACAATCATCGATGGATCTTCTTTACAGATATTTTACATGTATTGAGTTCAACTTTGTATTCTTTGCCACTTAAGGGAAGCCAGATGATTCTTGTATTTCTTTCTAAAACTACCATTTTCGTAGTCTTGGCTTTGAAGAAAATCACATTCACTGCAGAAAAAACGGTATGAGTCGTCTTGAATGATTTGATCTGTTCAGAACGTCATCAATTTTTCAACATTGACACTGCAACAAAAATATTAAGCAATAAACATTAAATATCATATGTATAAACATTGTCACTATAAGGTAAAACAATTTTTTGGTACCTCAAGTTTGTTGTATGTGTGCTTTGAACCATGACAGCATGTCTTGCATAATATACTCTGGCAACTAACATTTTCCTATGAAAAAAATACTTTCAGATAAATGTTATGCGCTTTCTTCGCACAATTGCAGCTCATTAAGCTAACCAAACTATTGTCAAGAAAAAAGTTAACCAAACCAATCCACCTAAGTACTCCACTAACTCGTCAATCGTCATATACTCATTTATTGTATCGTAATCCACCTAACTACCCCACTAACTCGTTTTAAAATTAAAATCAACAAAACTAATCATTTTCTTAAGAACTATGTACAACTCAAATAACGTGCTTATAATAATACAGAGGGAGTATATCAAGCAGTAAAAGTATTTCTACCGTACATTACCAAAGACTTTATTTGCGATGATGCTACTCTCCATTATGATGTCATTAAACTTATATATTGTATGAGCAGAGGAAAAGTGGAGAGGAGAACTTGTAGTAACTGATAAAACATAAAAACATGGAAAAATGAATAGGAGTGATTTACATACCTCGGACTGATACTGCCATAGATATAAAAGTCATACTGGTATCAGGAAGCTACTCGCCAATACTGCTGTCTCAGTTTTATAATTGTTGCAGCCAAAACATCATTTTATCATTTATAATTGCTGCAACCAAAACTTCATTTTATCTTTTCAAGTAAATTCTCCAAAGATCGTAAAATCGGACGATTCCACGCTTAAAGTTGCGATTTCACTTGTGATCTTATCAGAAAACGATTACGCATATGATCTGGCTCGTTCTAGGGGGATAGGATCGTAAAATCACAGATTTTGATAATATTGCCGATAGATGTGCACATTGCTTTTTGTCTCTTTTTTACATTGATGCTAGCAGAGATTCCTGTAGTGAGTGAATGGAATATTTGAATTATTGAACATGTGGAAAGCCTTAATGATCAATATAAAGACCCTTGTGTACTAGTCATTTCTGTATCATCTGCAGATCTTATTTTATAACTATTAGCTTTCCTCTCTAAATTCAAATAAGATTTTAGAAAGAAAAAAATGAAACATGTGCAGACCCTAGGTAATTTACCATAAATGCGTACAGGTGAGTGTGTTGGGTATTGGATGAGACTATGCCATATTAGAAATATAAGATGTTCATTCATTGAGCCCTGCTTTACAACTGAAATCCTTAAATATGGCTCAAGGAACTGGAATTAGCAGCATGAAACAATTTTCATACGGACCTGCAGTGTAGAAATACCAATTTGTTAGAAACAAATTCATGCAAAGGATACATGATCATGTTCAGGCAGTTAGCTATACATGACTACTTATCTCATCAAAATTATCAAATAAAAACCTATTAGAAGCAGCATATATGAAGCTAGAAGTGTCAGACATATGATTATAAGATATGACATCATCTTGTTTTGATGCGTGTAGGAAAAGGAAGGGAAACTGAATTCAAATAAAAGTTTTTTTGACCAAAAATAACTTATATTATTTTATTCATCACTCTAGTAGTAATACAAGATGGAATCAAATCAAAGACTTGGTGACAAGCATACAACTTTGACACCCAAGCTAAACTATGGGCGACATAATTAGCATGTCTTCGTACAAAATTTATATTAAAGTTTGGATAATATTAACAAGGCTCTACAATTAGCCCTGATATTGCCAAATTCAGATTGGTTATTAGATCTATCAACAATGCTGTCTACCACTAGCTTACAATCTAGCTCAAATAAAAGTTAACTTACCAAAGAATTTTACTCAAATAGCGAATAGAACATTATTATGTTTTCCAATCATTGGATACCTAACAGTCACTCTTCATCTGATTTTACGTTAATGGCATATCTAGAACTATATTTGCTGGGGCATAATACATCTGTACAGGCATCATACAAAAAATAATGCCGTAGAAAATCTGAAAAGAAAAAGAAACGGGAGATTAGTATCAAGTTCCAATGTGGTAACAGGGATGTGACTTGAAAGCTTGTAAGAAAACACATTAATACTTAACAGAACAATATATGAGTGTCACAGAAGTATTTACTTAAAAGGAATGATCAAAGAACCATATATAATATATCCAGTTAAAAAGGCATTTGGAAATCACTTAAAATCAGAATAATAACTTTATAACAAAAAAGTTAACAAAACACCAGATTTTTTAACTAGGGGAACAGCAAAGTATTTTCCCGACACTGATTTGATTTGACCTAAAAGCCATCCATGAAGGGAGACGGAGGAAAAATTGGAAGCAAAAGAGGAAATGCAGATGCAGGAAATTTACCTGCAATTGATTTGACGTTTAATATAAATATCAACAGTATGTAGCAGCATTGCCATTGATGTAGGATAAACCTAAAGAAAGCAGACACAGCTTAGCTTGTCAGGAGAGAAAAGAAAAGCACCCTACAATGTGATTCTTGAACCTACAATGTGATTCTTGAATGAGCATTATAGGGTCACATGAATATGCAAGAGGGCCAAAGGATATAGATACCGTTATGATGTTATCAGCAGAAATTGGAAGAGCAGTTGTCACATGATTTAATACCACCATCAAGTTCATAATTGTATTTGCAGTGAATACAATATCTAAAACTAGGGTGTACAACTGTTTAGGTCCTTCCTTGAGAATGCTCTCAAGGGGGCTATTTATAGCCTTTTTTGGGCTTGGTTTTCCGTGACTTAGGCCCCAATTAACTTGGGCCCTAAGTCACGTTCAGAGTGTCCTAGGTGTTTCTAGAAGCCTTCTGAGGTGGCGCCCTAAGAAGGACGCGCCTAGGGCTGTTCTGGCCCTTCTGGAGGGCGTTGTGCCCTTAATTACACATTGATGGTCCACAGTTCCACAAGCACGAGTCTTGGGACAAGGCAAAGTGATTTATTATGAAGTTGATGGTCCAATAATATTGTTCATATATACAATGCGTCACCACTGACGTCCATTTTCAAAACCAACTATTAAATTATCCAAAAGAAGTGCAACACTGAAAAATGTACCAAACCAGGCGAAAGGAAATGGATTTATTATATACTCCTCTTCTAAATAACTAAAACATTAGGCCATGGCAAGTAAAAAACACAGAAACAAGTAAGGTGAAAATGGAAGATGCAAGAGAATAAGTTGTTTGTTGCCAGGTAATCCAAAGAAGCAAAGAAAGGCATCCAAATTTATATCGCAATAAACATAAACTTTTCAAGTTCAAACAAGAATCATGAAAATAAAAACAAACATGTAGCAGCATGAAAAACTTTTTGAATTTGTCTCACTTATTAATAAGTATCCAAGCACTCGCAGAACCCTCCGTTAAAAGCTAGCTAACAAGGGGGAAGAACCAAGCCACTTAAATACTCCACTGAACATCACATACTACTCGATGGGGGATTTGGGCACCCTATATTACCCAAGTCCCTACCACAGCTTTGCTCTAGAGAGCTGACGTCCCAGAAGTTGCACACTGCGATGCTTTACTCTGCCTTTCCAGTCAGCCCCTCTGTAGGTAGCCTTTTTCGAGCCACCAACAACCAGCTTTGATACCAATTCATGAAGTGATGATGAGTATCCAAGCATGGGAACCCTCCCATAAAAGCTAGCTATCAAAGAGAAAGAACCAAGCCACTTAAATACTCCACCAGACATCCCATGCTACTTGGTGTGGAATTTAAGGACCCATAATACTCAAATTCCTATCACTTATGCTCCTTATCGAATCATATTTGCATATCATTTTACTAATAATTCAGTATAAAGAAGATACATACCTATGTACAATGACGTCGTCGTAATCAGTTTGTGTCTCTCTTCTCTTTCCAATCTGCATGAAAAGATTAACCAAGATTCAGTTTAAGTCAAAGAAAAATACTCAAAACATGATGTGATTATGCTTCACCTTTGGGTATCAACAATATAGACTTTCATAAATGGGACAAATCCAAGCAGTAGCAATAAAACTGACTAGCTCTAATGAAATTGCCTCTTAGCTTTTTGAGTGCAACGTCCTAAAGTTGTGTCTGGTGTCATTCCCATATCAATCATTTCATTATACAACTGCAAGGCTATCTCCGAGTGCCCTCTGTTCAACAAACCCTCCGTGTGCCCGCTGTTCAACAAGCCCTTAATTATAACTGTGTATGTAATGACATCAGGTTTGATCCCTCTTTCTTTCATATCCATAAAGAGCTCAAGGGCCTCTGGCAAGCAATTCAGCTTACAATAACCATTAATCATAATTGTGTAAGTTACAGCATCAGGTGTAAATCCTGTCTGGATGAACAAATTAAACAAAGTGTGAGCACCTTCCATATTCCCCGTACAGCACAATGCAGTAAATATTTTAGAATACATTACTTTGCTAGGTTTCATATTCATCGTCAACATTTTTCCTAGCAACATAACAGCTTGCTTAAGTTCATGGGATTTTTCAATAAGGTCAGCTTCACAATAACCGTTAACCATGGCAGTATAGATTTCAACACTTATTTCAACACTTTCACCTTTCAGCCAATTAAAAAATGCCCTGGCTTCTTCAACCTTGCCTGCTGAACACAAACCTTCAATGATAATCTTATGTGTAGTAGAGTTCGGCTCAACACCTTGACTCTGCATATAATTTAAAAGGTCCATTGCCTCAAAGTCACTACGATTTCTAAAAAAACCGGCGGCTAGTACATTAAAAGCAACAACATCGGGTTTAAATCCTCTTTCCTCCATTTCTTTAAATAAACTCTGGGCTTCGTCGGGTTTACCCTGAAGAAAGTATCCATTGATAAGGGTTGTGTAGTGTTTCATATCTACATCGATTTGCATAGATTTCAACTCATCCAGCATGCCTACTGCATCATCCACCTTACCCAATTTACACAAAGCATCAAATACAATATTGTAAGCTTTCCTGTCAAGAAACAAGCCCGATTCCTTGAATTCTTCAAACATATCTACCACTTCCGAAGCCCTTCCCATCTCATCCAAGCAATGGAGGATGCAACTAAGAATCACACAATTTGTCTTTATACCCTGTGAAATCATGCTCTTATATATGGCTAAAGCTTTATCAAAATTGCGACTGTTACAATAACCATGGACCAATGCACAATAAACATACACATCAGGAACAAGTCCTTGATTTTTCATCTCGAAAAACACACTCTCTGCTTCATCTAACTTCATTTCATTACAAAACCCACGAATAATCGCGGTGTAGGCATATTTATCTACATAGACATTCCTCATTCTGCAATCTTGGAGCACCACATATCCCGAACCCGACATGTTATTTTTGCACAACCCCTCAATAAAAGTTACATAGCAATAAGAATCATGATCCACCCCAGCTTCCTTCATTTCATCAATCACACGAACCACGTTTTCCAAATCACCCTTCTTACATAGCGCCTTAATGACAATGGTATAGGTGAAACAGTTGAAGATCAAACCAAAACTCTTGAATTGCTCGAATAAACGCAATGCCATATCGACTTTATCATGTTTAACCAACCGGTTGATAAGAAAGTTAAAAGAACGTATATTTGGAAAAATCACAACATTCTTCCTAGTTTGTAACAAGAAATCAATAGCTTCATCAAACATGTTACGACTAACACAAGCTTTAACAAACCCATTAAAAGCTTTAAACAAGTAATGATCTTCATTCACATCATCAACACTTTCAAACAATGAATCAAACAAATCATTGATTTTAAAACACGGGTCTTTCTTAGAATGATCAATGATATCAAGAAACAAAGAATCCAACTTTCTAATGCAATCCCAATAACACAGTATCTTAATTATTGAAGCATAGGTTTGAATATTCTGAGAAAACCCACGTTGGTTTTTGAGTTCAGTGAAGTAAGAGAATGCCAGTGAAGGATTGTTTTGATAAAGGTAAAGTTTTTGGAGGATTTTGAAGGTGTTAGGGTCAAAAGATGAGATTTTTGAGGGTTTTGTGAAATGGGTTTCTGAGGAAGAGTGTGCAAGTGCTGTGGATGATGAAAATTTGAGGGTTTTGTGAATGGTTTTGGATTTGAAGAGAGGAAGAAGAATGAGAGAAGGGAAATTGAAAAGACGAAACAACATACCAAGCCGGTGGTGCTGTGATGAATGCGTGCGGCGGAGGTGAGGTGGCGGCGGAGTATGACGGCGAGGTTAGAACGTGACAAACATTTTCGATTATGCTGTTGTTTGTGTTTCAAACACACAATTTAGATTAATTGTTATGTTTTATGAAAACAAAATTAGTTTTACGTTTGAAACCTCAACCAAATATTGGTGAAGAAGAAGGGGGTGTTTTTTGAGAGGAAGAAAGGAGGGTTACTTTTGTCTTTTCATATGGGTATGGAGTGCAAAATGGTCATTTTGGGTGGATTTTGCTGAGTCATCGAGTCATTTGTCTAGTCAGCTTGTGCCACGTCATTGTCATGTCACATAGGTAATTAAATGAGATTATGACCAAAATTAAATGGTTAATATTTTGCATTGGTTGTTTGGAATTATTAGTAAGTTCAAACATGAAAAATCAAATGACCCATGTTTAAGCCAAAAAAATGTGTTATTTGAAAACCCATAGATCCATAGAAAAAATAATTATTGACACGAAAACCAATGCAATAGAGAAATAAAGTAAAAATATAACGCGAATATTTTTTTGGGTTGCATGAGAAAAAATAAGACAAAAAAGAAGAAAGAATGATGAAAATAAAGACTAAACACAAGAGTATGAAACTCCCATGACACCTGCAAGAAGGACTAATTGAAGCTAAATTGGATGATTGCTGAGAACCACTAAGTTATTGGTAGCTCTAGCACCAAGTTTAGCAAGAACGTCTGCACTAATACCACCTTCTCGAAAAGTATGATGAAGTCGCACAGTCCAATCCTTGACAAAGAATTGACGAATTATCTCAATCTCGTTTCCATAATGGTCATATCTAACATCTCCCATTTGGACCAAACAAATGGTTTGAAGGGAATCTATAACATTAATACGAGAGAGAAAGTAATCACAAAATGGTTGTACAACTATCATTTTTCAATAAAAATAAATAAATTGTTATAGACTTTTGAGTGTAAAAGAAGTCAAATTTTACTTTAAATCATTGTTGTAACTTGTAAGTCATCCATATTGATTACTTTCATCTCTTTCTCAAGTCTCTCACTCAATTTAGGTTTCAGTTCTATTAGGTAGTCAATGATTATTGATTGTCGGATTGAGATCATACAATTCATAGTTTAAAGTCGATAATTTTAGTTTTTAAAAAAATTAAAATAAACTTTTTCTTTATAACTTAAATGGTTAGAGGTTGTGTGGTTGCGTTGAAGTGAAAATAATAATCAGATGAAAGAATTGTAACTTTTCTTAAAATTTATTTTTGCAATTATTATATACCTTTCTCAAGTTTAAACTTGAAAAACATTGATTTGTTACGTAATCTTCTCTTCTCTTGTAAAGAATGTTCTAAATACATTTAGTATGATAAATGTTCTTTAGCAAAGGTATCTGGTGTATAATGTAATTTGTGTATGCTTAAAGTAAAGAGAAGAGTTAAAGAGTGAGTATTTCTCCATCATATATGCAAATTTTAACAAATGACTCCATCATATATTCAAATTTTAACAAAGGAATTACAAACTTGTGAGAATTCCACCTCTACACATTCTATATATGTGCACCACATTGCTATGTACTTCCATCTTCGTTTCCTTCTTTTAGCATTTCACATCCATTTCACTCCATTTTTGCAATCATTCCACCCCATTTTCGTAGACATGCTTTCTCCCATTTCAAAAGTAAAAACATCCATAAACCCTCATTTTCATTCATGTTTTTTTCTTCTTGTGATTTTGAGTTCCATTAATGCAATTTTATACGCCATTTTATCGATTGTGTGATTGTGTTGATTTTGCGTTGAACTTTAAGTATGATTTTTTTCCTGCAATTTTTGCATTTTCTAAAATTGAGTTCACGCAAAACTCAGTTCAAGTACATTTCTGAATCAAGTAAATTTACGCAAATTCAGTTCATATGTGTTTAATATTTATGTAAACTCAGTTCATCCACATATGTAGATTCTTATTTTATAGATCTTAGAGCACCCACAATGATAGTTCCTTAACAAGGACTCCTTAAATGGACCCCACGTGACACATCACTTATTTATAATTTTTTAATAAAAGTACCTATTAAGGACTCAATG
>Ga0315915_1003074_pt1 | contig 21244 bp, 10 predicted proteins | sample MpolbnodulesMG_FD_207738 | JGI IMG/M metagenome (GOLD analysis project Ga0315915, IMG submission 207738) | Medicago polymorpha root nodule microbial communities from Los Angeles, California, United States - branched nodules | ecosystem: Host-associated > Plants > Roots > Nodule | place: USA... | reverse complement strand
CAAACTATCAAGAATAGCTCAAGACAACGGGACACCAAAAACTACCTAAAACAAAGGTAACAAATAGGACAATCCAACCAACAAAGTAAGCCACGACCCAAAATAATTAGTATTGTCACTTAATTTTCTCAAGTAACCATACTTTTTTATGATCGTTTTAACTTCTATAAAGAAGATGAATTGATGAACACAACATGTTGGCATTTCCAAAAAGTGATTAAAGGATGTTTATTCTCTAATGCTTAATTTTCCTTGTTTTCGAAAGTAAGTGAAAGGAAAAAAATTGAAAGGAAAGACAAAAGTAGGAAGTGATAATTTTCTTTGAGCCTTGAGAAAAAAATAATACATATGTAACAACAAAAATAATTACAATCACAGTAAAAAAAATCATAACAAATTTAATATTTAATATAAAGAGAAATAATCATAAAATATACTCCGATGATCCATATTCTTAAATAAAATGTAATCGTTGGGATAGACAATTTTTTGTTTCCATAGCTTAAGTCAGTAGAGCATGACACTTTTTTGGCTTCATGTGCTTGACAATGAAACTTTTTTTTCCCTCGCAAAGAACAAGGCAACAAGTTATCTTTCAGAAACATTTTGGGTCAAATCACATATACTAATTATGTATCTCTAATACAATAGTATGTTTGTATTACTTTTCGACCTCTCAAACATATTTGGATGATCATGAGCATCTGCACCATTTCTAACCTCTTCAACATGGTCGTCCCCACACATAAATGTATCTACGTCAATTGGTATATTTCTCATAGTAGCTCCCAAATAGTATATATTCAGCATATGTCAACCTTGATGTCTCACCATGTTTTGACAAACATGTATAACTTTCACCACTCCTATTGCATAGTAAATGTTCATCTAGTTTAGCAAAAGTTACCAGCCTTGCAATTGGGGCACTCTAATTAAACAAATTTACAGTTTATCATCACGTTATCTTAAGATTTTTGGGTTCCGCAACACTGCACAAATTAGATGTATATGAAATTTCGGCACGTTAGCTTTCTGATGTTTTATACGATGTTTCAACACGAGACACAAACAATATGTTGAGATTAATGTTTAAACATCAAGCTAACGGTAAACAAACATATTAATGAAAATATAAAAGACAGAAACGTAAATGGAACATGTAATTTGTTAACCCAGTTCGGTGACAATCACACCTACTCTATGGGCTACCAAGCCAGGAAGGAAGTCCACTAATGTAGTCCTAGTTCTAAGTTCTCAGCAAACTCCAAGTTTACAACTTATCACCTAGACATTACCCGTATTGACTTCAACCTAGGAACTCCTAGATTTGAGATCCCATCTCACATCCACTCAATCACACAACTCGTGATTACATTGAATATAATCAAGAAGGAGACACACTCCAATAAACAAAACCTACTCTTTGCTTAAAAGCTTTAGAGCGATTCACAAATACAACCCAACTAAACAAACCATCTATACGCTTTGAATAAATGACAACACACAGAGAGGTATACAAAATAAAACACAAGGCTTAACATTTAAACCCTAAAATACTCAATTCAATACTATTGAATTGGTGAATAAAACTAGGGCCTGAGTCTTCCTTACATAGTCATTCAACAACATGGACTTTTTCGTCATAGGCTAAACAATCAGCAGACCAAATCATATATTCAGCCTCCACAATATTCTAGAAGCAAATATATTATTTCCTTAAATGTCGCAACAACATTCTTAAGGACTAAACTAAGTATAAACCGTCTTTCCTTGCTTCTAGAAACACGCTTTTTGGGCAGCAATCCACGTGAAACAAATCTTCAGAGAATATTCAAGAATCTTCACGTTTAAAATAAATCTCCAAGTAAGTGGAATCAAGGCACGAAATCAGGGCACACTGAAGTCGTACCCACATGTTGAAAGATTGGGTCCAACATCTTGCTTGTATATTTATTTTAGCAAAAATGAGGCCAACATATAAATATCCAAGAATCTCCCCCTTTGGTAAATTTTTGGGTAAACAATTTTCAAAATACCAAGAACTTGCATAGATAAGACAAGAAAGCGAGATATCATTTGGTCATACCTTCTTTCACTTTAACATAAGACTTTAGCACGAAAGAAGATAGCAGAAGAACTTCAACATTATTTAAAAAGAACAACTTTAAAAATAATGCACAGATGAACATGTTGAGACATCATCCAACACATTAGAGGCATATGCAACGGAAAAGAACAGAACCCATCCTCACAGATAATATCTGGAGAAATAAATTCCACAGAGAGAAATAAACTCTCATTCATTTATCAGCCCAGGGAGAAATAAACTCCCGCATAGAATGCACCAGAGAAAAAATAAATTTCTCAAATCATAAGGATGTCAGAACATCTGGTAAGACATCAGTCAATCAGAACTCAGACACCCACATGCATTCAGTCATCAAGCTCATACAAGCAATAATTATGTAATCATGCAATCATCAGACTAGAAAACATATAAAACTCCCCCTCAATGGCAGATCAGGAAAAAAAATTATTCTCCCTCTTAGGCAGTACTTCTTTAATGAACATGCATAATGACAATCTACCATAACAAATGAGTCTTAACATACCATAAGAGCTACAAATCAGAAATGCAAACTACCCCCCTCTCGGGCAATACTCCCCCTTAATAGGCATATAAAAAAAATCAAATACCTCCTTTCTTAGATCTGTCCATAAGTCCAGAATTTATCTTCCCTGGAGCTCACCCAATAGCAGAACAGGGTGCCTTCTCCGATACCAATTAAAATTCCGACACGCTAGCTTCCTGATGTTTTATACGATGTTTCTACACGAAACACAAACAGTATGTTGAGATTAATGTTTAAACATCGAGCTAACGATATACAAACAGATCAAGGGAAATATAAAAGACTGAAACGTAAATGGCATATGTTATTTGCTAACCTAGTTCGGTGACAAACACTCCTACTTTGGGGGCTACCAAGCTAGGAAGGAAGTCCACTAGTGTAGTCCTAGTTCTAAGTTCTCAGCAAACTCCAAGTTTATAACTTATCACCTAGACACTACCCGTATTGACTTCAACTTAGAAACTCCTAGATTTGAGATCTCATCTCACATCCACTCAATCACACAACCTGTGATTACATTGAATACAATCAAGAAGGAGAAACACTCCAATAAACAAAACCTACTCTTTGCTTAAAAGCTTTAGATCGATTCTAAAATACAACTCAACTAAACAAACCATCTCTATGCTTTGAATGAATGACAGCACACAGAGAGGTATACAAAATAAAGCACAAGGCTTAACACTTAAACCCTAAAAGACTCAATTCAATACTATTGAATTGGCGAATAAAACTAGGGTCTGAGTCTTCCTTATATAGCAAATCAACATCATGGACTTTTTCGTCATAGGTTAAACAATTAGTAGACCAAATCATATATTCAGCCTCCACAATATTTTATAAGCAAATATATTATTTCCTTAAATGTCGCAACGACATTCTTAAGGACTAAGCTAAGTATAAACCGCCTTTCCTTGCTTCTAGAAACACGCTTCTTGGGTGGCATTCCACGTGAAACAAATCTTCAGAGAATATTCAGAAACCTTCACGTTTAAAATAAATCTCCAAGTAAGTGGAATCAATGCACGAAATCAGAGCACACTGAAGTCGTACCCACATGTTGAAACATTGGGTTCAACATCTTGCTTGTATATTTATTTTAGCAAAAATGAGGCCAACATACAAATATCCAACAATATATATGTGGTCATAATTCTCATTTCTTGAGCTAGCTTTTGGGATGAGGTATAAACTCATCTAACGTGTTAAAATTGAAGGAGAGAAAAAAACCTAATGTAACAACTAAATTACTAACATTGGCCGTTTAATATTGTTGTGAATTCGTTTAGAGTCACACCAATACTTGATGCGTAACGCAAATATATGCCAACCAAAACCAAAAGAACGCAATAATAATCTTGAACAAAAATAAACAACAATATGAAGGAAGAATAAGAGAAAGAAAAACAAACAAGATTGTTTATCCAATTCTGTCCAATAATGACCTACTATGGAGGGAGAGAGCAGCTCCCTGTTCCATTAATCAAGAGAGTAACTTTCACAAAGATTCCAAAAGGGATTACAAAAATCACTATCCAAACTCTACCTTTTTTCCGAAGCTCTACCAGTGACCAAGATACACAATGATTTAGTATTTCATGATTTTCATGTCAATCTTCACAAATATATATATAGTTGGGGAAATCTCAGATACATGAGAGAAACAATGGATCAATGCTCTATGATCATAAGAGAGATAGACGCCACATTTCCACTCAAAACTTTAAAACATTACACATATGAGTCACCTTCCTTATATATTCAATATTTTACTCATTTATAAACGATGTGGAAATCATTTACAATTTTTTTTAGAGGTTAATCACTTGCACTTGAAATACATTTTAAAGCAAGAAAGATCTTTAAGTTTGCTTCGTAATATATTCGAATAGGTCACCATTGATTCTACCAAACCCAAAGAGGAAGTAACAAATGGAAGGCAAAAGCAAACACAGCTTAACTTTGATTTTGGTGCACATGTATTTTGTACATTTATGTTTGAAGAAACATTTATTTTTTGGGTTTTTTCAACCTTCTGAATGGTTGTCCATTTCATTTTTCTTCTTGTTTGTCTGTTATAAATAAAAGATTTGAGTTTAAACTTCATAGACTTCCATAAACCAATGTTATTCTTTATTTATAAAATATGAAATTATTTATCTACATGCATGTTCTAACATTAAAACAAAAATTTGGACTTATTTGATTATATAAAACAAGAAAAACTTGCTTGTTCTAATTTTAAGCTTTAGTTTCGTTGGATTTAGAAAGTATCATTTAGCAACCACCTCCACTTGTATGACAGATATGATATGCTGTAAATTGAATCAAATAAAAGACATTAACTTGGTTGGAAATGAATTTATTTATTTATCTGGTTGCAGGCCATGCCTGCTTCTTAAGCTACAAATCATTTTATGGAAACCCCCACGACCGCCCAAAATGATAACTATATAATTTTGTGTAAGAATATATCAATCAAAGGCCAGATGCTTGGTATGTGTTGATTTTGTTCTCATTATTGAAAATACAAACCATCATGTATATGTAACAGTAAGGATATGTTTGATTGGATGATAATTGAGGAAGTATATATTTTTAGGGGTTAACAGTAAGGATTTTGTAACAGTAAGGATATTTTGAAATATATTTAAGATTTTCATTAAAAATATTTTAAAATAATAATATAACTAGTCTCTTTCAATAAAAAAATATATTATATAATATTTCAATCACATTTAATTTAAAATATTTTATATTTTCTAAAATCAAGTTCAAATTATGAACTTTCCAAGCCCGGTGTCAAATGATGTTTTTTTCTTTGTTAGGATTGGTAAATTCAGAAGAATGTAATTTTTAAGAAATCAATAGAAACTCTCTATTGGTAAATCACACAATTTAAACCGGTCTATAGTTGATCAAATATTACCATCTCTATGTCAAGATCACCATAATTCGCTTGTATTATATAGTTGTGATTTAGATGAAGATGTATTTTTTTTTCTGACAAAAGATAAAGATGTTTTTTATTTATCGAAATTTTTATTTAAGAAAAAAATATTTTCTATTTTGTCCTTCATGCTATTAAGTATAACCTAACTTTGTTTTAAAATTTTGATTCCACTAATCAAACCAAATAGTCAAAATTTATACACATTCATGTCTTCATCATCATTTTAATTTATTAATAGGAAAGCATTTCTCAGTATAATTAAATTAAATTTGGAAAATATCTACTTTATTTTAAGTGATTTGTGCTAATTCACACCTCATAATCTCAACACGAGTGGGAGCATATAAACTATTCCAAAATTTGGCTGCCGACATAATATCTTAATTAATAAAGTACAGTGGACAATCTGGTGGAAGTTACGTACGAATTAAAGCCATATCATAGTAATGTTTGTTGATGTGTTTATAGCCGACAGATGATGGAAGTCTTGTACTTGTAGACAGACGGTATAATTTAGTATTTTGTGTAGTATTTAAATAAGGTAGATTTTTAGATACCTAGCTTAAAGGATGGTTAAATAACGATACATTTTAGGCAAAGTTTGTTTAACATTTATATTTATTTTAAAATAGATTAATATAAAATTTTGATATGCCATATAATAATTAGATGAGAGGTAAATATCCAAACAAACTAATCGTATTCACCAATAAATAATTGCTTACTAATTGTAAAAAGAAATTACTATTAAAAGAATTTTGATTGTATTGAAATTTTGATATATCTTTAGTGTAAGTTGTTTCTTCTATTCTTTTTTAAAACGGCTGATTCATACATTGCACTACATTGAAATGATTTGAAATTACTAAAAATAAGAGTTATATCTTAAAAAAAAGAGTTATATAACCTTAGTGGTACAATGAATGGGATTTCACGTGCACGCGCGCACACAACATTTTGTCTATTTATAGTAGATGCAGGGCTAACTGCTCTCACTTGAACCTAATAATATTTCCTTCAAATTTGCGTTGTCAAATGCACATTGACTAAAATTAGTGTGAATGTTAGATAGATAAGATAAATGACTTATATTTCAGACGCTTTCTTAATCTTCACCCAACAAGTGGTATAAAAGATTGATCCAACTTGGTGGATGAGAGGGAGTGAATTCTTGTATAGGATGAGACAATCTCACACCTAAGGGGAGATTGTTTGAATTTGAGTGTGAGTGGTTGGTTAGTCTCGGATTGACTATGAATGGTTAAATATTGAATAAATAAGAGAGGGTCAATCATATTTCCAATGCCTTAAGATTTTGGATGGAGAGTTACGCCTCCCTCTTTTATGGTCTTAGAACATTTGTTTGTTGTTACTCATCACCCTCCCTCGAACTCCCCCAACAAATGGTATAAGAGCCCCGATTCAACTTGGTGTAAGAGAATAAGTTGATCTTGGTATTGAATCAAGTATAGGATGTGTAGGACACTCACACTTAAGAGGTATTGTTGAGGTTGAGTGGTTAGTCTCATATCGACTATGAACAGACAAAATATTGGATATAAGAGAGGTGACGATCATTACCTAATACCTTAAGATTTAAAATGAATATGTGATGTATCTTGTTCTCTTGAATTATTGATTCATTATTGTTTTCGGCGCTCATTTAAGTTTCCCCAACACTCAAATAATTTTTTTCTATCTATTATGTTTTAGACAAAATTACTTTTAATATTGTCTCTTAAGTCTTAACTTAATATTTTAGATTCGCCCTTTATCTTTTATTTAAAAAAAAATCCAAGCTCGTTCTTTATGTAAAAAAATGTTAACAACCGATAAGATATTTTGTGCCAAGTTATTTTTTTTATTTTTTTTTATAGAAATTTCGTGTTTGTCAAGTTAAGACTCTATTTTTGTTTTAGAATTACTCTAAACTATTATAAATTTAATAATAGAGCTACAAGGAAAATGAATACAAAAACCCCAGTTATGACTAACTTGGAAAACAGGAAGCTAAAATTAGATGAATCTGAAATTAAGTTGGGAGGCCGCTGGGATTATCTTGGCTATATTTTATGGAAAATGCTAAGAAGTGCTCTAAGGACATTTGTTTAAGCATTTAAAAGTAGCAACTTTTGTATTCGAAATTGTACGGTTATAACTTTAACATGTGTTTGACTTGTATTTTCAAGACACAATTTCTTTTTGTGGGTTCCTTAAACAATGTCTTTAGGACACTTATTAGCGAGACCCATATTTTATTTAGTATACTTTTATTTTAAAATGTAAGGTTTGTTAAATGTGTTTTAAATTAATATTTCTTCTTGAATTCGTTATTTATGAGTTGCGTTTTGAGTCTCCGTCACACCTTCTTAGGGCCAGTTGTTGGATCCTAACTTTGACTAATTCTAATCCTAGAAACCAAAATATCACTTTCTTCTTCATACAGCATTTTGTTTGTAATTCTTGCCATCAAGAACATATGCAAGTTTGTTTGGAAAGAATAGCTTGATCCGGTAATATTTTAAACTTTTAACACAGGATTACTCATCAATATTCCAACAAGTATCACTCATAGGATCATCACAAATAAATCCTAGATACCACTTTATTAAAAAAAAGTGTGATATTAGAGGCTAACAAGTGCGGAGAGTGATCACCGATGATGCGACATAAAAATGAGCAGATCATAACAAACTTCTAAGAAAACATACACTTGCAACTAAAAGAATATTTCATGTAAGTAGTCTCTAGTACTTTGAGTACCATCTCATTCAGTTCGGTTATTTATGAGTGTTCTCTAAAATGATTCAGTCTTGCTTTCATTTTATCGGATGTCTTGTTTTGAGTTATTTTGAAGGAAAAAAAATATGCGAATAGTTAAGATTAAGGAGTCTTTTATTAAACAATTGTCAGACAAAGTGAATTTTTTTAGTTTTCTTAGGTCGAAAGCAAAATATATGAATTTAACTTTTGATTTTCATTCTTGATAGAATAATCTCATTATTTGTCTGGAATTTGCCACTTAGCTCATGGCATCATATTTGCCTTTCTCTTGTTTTCTTGAACTTTGTTTATGGATGCATTTTGATTCCTATCCTTAAATAACTTGCGTTGGTTAGGATTTATTTGTTTGTTTGATTAATATATATCATTTTGACTTCTATAAAAACTAAGTTGTAAATTTATTTGGGTCAAATAATCTAATGGTTATAAATTAACCATTAATATGAATAAATAGAAAATTTGGGGTTCAAACTCCATCCTTATATATTTAATGTGACACCCCTACCAATAGAGTTATGCTCGCTCGAACAATTATTTATTTATTTTAATTTAACAGAAAATTTATAATTGTAATAACATTCTTATATCCATCTATAAATAACTAAACTTTATTTTTTTGTGTGTGTGACCCCATCTATATTTGTACATTTGAGTCATGAGGGGAGAGAAAAGAGGAAATTAAATTAATGCGGTTCAAAATCTTCACCCAAATTGATCATTGAAATTCCTTTGGACAAACAGGACAAGTAAATAGCAGCTGATCTAATTGGGTCAAGATTTGACACCCTTTTCTTCATGTTACTTTCACATTTTTTGCCTAATTAAAATTAAAAATATAATATAATAAAGAGAACATATAATAATTAATAGCTCATAGATTACATCATCACTCAAACTTTTCATTATTATTTTCTTTTTCAATTTTATTTCGTCCTCTTTTCTTATCATCTATTGATATATGAATTGAACCGGGACCAACTGAATCTAATACAAGATTTTGGTGTAGGTCGTACAAGATTTATAACTGTTCAAAAATTTTAAGGATAAGAATTACAAAGTGCTATTCTAGAAAAATCACATGTTGGATATAGTGCTTTTTACTATCATTTTACATAAAGGGGTACATGCTTTGAATTGAATGTCAAATCAAATATGGAAATACTTTGCATGGTGAGAACTGCACGCAGTTGACCTTGTATTTGACACCAAATATATATAGTTGACTTTTAGTATTCAAAAAATATAATTAAAGACTTCGAAGTTCGTCCGTATCAATTTCGATAGTGTTTTTTTTTTGGCGTTTGGGAATTTCATCAAAGTGCATTGTATTGTATCACATTGGTATTAGGTCAATTTATATACTCTCTTCAACCCTTATTGTAAAAAAGATACGTTAAAAAAGTTTGGTACCATTTTTAAGAAAATGTACAGTTTTTAAGATGTCGTTATTGTTTGAATTTTTTTTACCTCACATTTAATATTTATAAAAATATTCAAAAATTTACAATAATCAATGATTATATTAGTTTTGATATTTTTTTCTTATAATAAGGACCGGAGGAAGTACTTAACAACTTCGTTTATAAAACATTCCATTTTTCTTTTAAAAAAAGCATTCCATTTTGATCTCAATTTCAATGTAAATATTTAAATAATTTTGAAGTAATTTAAACTTTGTATTAATTTAGCCTATAGGAATACATACCCATCATTTGTTTTGACCAGCATCTCCGCTGTTTTTTAAAAATTCACTTTGAACTGTCAACTATATTCTGAGAAACAAATTTGATGTTGTAACTGCATCACACATTTATTTATTCTGTCTGTGATATATAAAATTGACGTTCGAGATTGTTTATAGTTGATTTTGACAATGTTTGATATGAACCATCCGATTTAAAATCAATAGCTAAAATAGAAACAACGTGTAAGTGTGTGCTTTTGTTACACCAGCCAGTCTAAATTCTAAGGGTCTATGAAAAAACGGTTTATGCTTATATAGTATATTTTACATGTTATAAAATGAAACAACGAGCAAACATAATTTGTTGATTATTTTAGGTCTTTTGCTATGTTCGGTATAAAAGTTACTCAAAATTTCCGTTTTACCACTTTCACTCTCCAAATTTAATATCTCATTTGTCTAGCTACTTTTCATTTTTATATAATATATTTTACATGTTATAGAATGAAACAACGACAAGACATAATTTGTTGATTATTTTAGGTCTTTTACTATGTTCAGTATAAAAGTTACTCAAAATTTTCGTTTTACCACTTTCACTCTCCAAATTTAATATCTCATTTGTCTAGCTACTTTTTATATTTATATAATATATTTTGCATGTTATAGAATGAAACAACGACAAGACATAATTTGTTGATTATTTTAGATCTTTTGCTATGTTGGGTATAAAAGTTACTTAAATTTTTTGTTTTACCACTCACTCTCCAAACTTTATATCTCCTTAGTCTAGCTAGTAGCCAACATCTTCTATTATACACGTCACTCTCCAAATTTCTATAAACTATTTTCATGCAAACATTAACTTAATACTTAACCAATGTCATAAAGTAATTGACTCTATAATTCTCAAATGAACTTATAAAACTTAGGAGGGACCACATCACCTCTCCCTCCATCCCTGCCTGCACCATAGTGGGCTGGTCACCACCTCGAGATCGACTGCTTAGAGTTCTTTGCCACCTTGTTCTACTAACTAGCTCTAAGGTATGTACCCTATAATATGGATGTCATTTGTTAACATTGTCTTTGCAAGCTCAAACCAAAATAGAAAGGTGGAGGCCAAGTGATCAAAAACTAACAAGTGGGGTATTCTTTTTCCTCTTTTTCTTGTTTGTTGAAGGGTGTATGATTTGATCATATACATATATGTTTGGTGATGGGGCTCACAATCACGCAAATCTAGACCCTAAAAGTACCACGCATTAGATAATATGAATTATATGTTTTGTGACAATGGAGAAAAAAAGGGGAGAAACAAAACAACTATGTGCTGTGGTGATGTTGACAAATTTCCACCAAACAAGCTAGTATGGAGGAAAGTGTGGGGTTCGCATGATTTTAGATGTATAAATTTCATTTTATTTTATTTTTTAAATAAATGCGCGCATTTCATTTGCTTCAAAAAAAATAAAATAAATGCATTTCATTAAAAAAATACAAATTGGAGTATTTCATTGAAAAATGTTGACACCAACATTTTTTCATTAACCTATTAAAAAAACATTTTTTTCATTTATTAGGTTGAAAAAATATATTTATATAGTACTCAAGTGGCTTGCCTTACTATACTTATCTATATGACCGAAATTTAGATTACCATGACTCACTTTTCTAACAATCAAATGGTTAAAACAAAAAATGAGTTTAAAAAGAATATGATGTATAATAATTTTGTTAATTTTTATCAATTGGTGGCTTTTATTAAAATTATGTGAAGAGATCACTAATCATCATGTTTTTCTCTTCACAAAAGATACCCCATTACTAGAACCCAAAAAAAGAAAAGATACCCCATGACAACTGGCAAGGAGGTTGTGATTGTTAGCTTAGATGATTATAGATTTAAATCACAAATAGTATCATGTCATACCTACTCAAATATAACCGTTAGTATTGTTAGAGGATTTTTGGGAGGGTGTATATCATGTCAAATGGAAATTTTAGTAGGTTATAACAAATTTGAAGTAGCTAGCACATGATAATTCAACTACGGTTTCTTGACCTCATGTGCTAACCAAGATAGACTTTATCTTCCTTTGTAGACTTTATCATTATTTTTGGGTACATAACTTTATCATTTTTTTAATCATTGCAACCTTATTAGATGTTGTCCCCGCAATTTGGGAGTGTTTGGATAGGATGATTCGAATGTTTTCAAGCATTATTAATGGTCTTGAACTTGTAACATAAACATCTTGATGGTTTGACTAATTAAAAGGATTAATCGCCCTAATTGTGCAAAGGAAGTACCTTATACCTAAAAATGGATGGAGGAATTTTTATGAATGTTACCCCTATGTTTTTAATGACTATTCTCATTCCGTCTATAAATAAAAACACTACTTCTCACTCTAGACCTTAAATTTGTGCAATTTTAATTTTTTTCTTCTTCTTCATTTGGTGTAAATTTAATTTTCATTTATACTCACCACCCAACTCTACATGTGTTCATAATTGAAAACAAGGTTCTTTAAATTTATGTATCTTCAAATAAATAAAAAGATAACTACAAAGAAGGTTCTTCAAAATATGTTTGTCAAATGCAATATATTCTTAGATTGGATATCGAGTTTTAAAAAAAAAATGCAATATATTCTTCTATTTTTCGAATAATCTGTAAGACAATAAAAAGGATTAAGGGTAACTTTGATTTTATTACAGCAGCTTGCTTCACATATGTTTGTTATTTAAATTTAAGATAACATTATTTTAGGCTCAGTAAAATTGTGGTTAATTTATTGTGTTCTTGTTTACCTATGAGAATTATTCAAAATAAGTTTTGTTCCAATTTTTTATAGTTAAACAAATTTAGTTTTTTTTTCTTTCTTTCAAAAATACAAATTTAGTTTTTTTTTTCTTTCCGTCTAACAAATATCTAACAAATTACTAACTTTCTCGACATGCAGCACATGATTCTCAGACATGACAAATTAGGCCACAAAGTTGCTTTTAAAAAAGGACCTATTGTGACAATGACAAGAAGGGAGATATTTTTATACAAATAAATGCAGTAAATTGGATTTTTCATTTGTTCATTGTAAATACAGGCGAAAAGTAGACTCAAATAACATGAAAATGTATTATTAATTGATATTTTTGTTAATTTTTTATAACATGAAAATGTATTATTAATTGATATTTTTATTAATTTTTTATTACAGTATTTAATCCTATAATCTATAATAGATCTTTTACCGTGTGTGTTTCATGTGTAAAATGTCTGATATGATTGGAACAAAGCAAAACATGTTTAGACGAAAAGCTCAACGCATGAATCATTATTCAAAACATTCCTTCATCTGATGATAGTCACTTATACAAAAACATTGTAAATATTAAACAACTAAAGTTATGCAAATGCTTTGAAGATGAGATTTCAACTTCCATCGCAAAGAATCAATTTTCGAAATCACCACAATTTTCTCAATTTAGTATAAACAATACAAGTTATGCGCGACATTATTTTGGCTTGTTCAAAAAAAGTTATGCACGGCATTTCTACACAAAAAGAAGCATTCTAATATGAATCTTTTAATCACGTTGTAGTTTTTATCGCGTTCTTGTAATATGAATTGCGTTCTTGCCGGATAAGAATCTTTTTAACCGCATTCTTGTTTTTATCATTAAAGAACCTCATAAGAAGCACTCAATACAAGAGCCCTGATGTGCTCTATGTGTTCCATCTTCTTCTCTTGTTCTTGAATCCAAATCAATCCCCAAAAAACACTCAATCCAAGATTTCTAATCATCCCTTGAGCTCTCTCTTTTTGTGACTTACTAACATATGGTTCCAACACTATTTTTTTTTTAAATAGAAAATATGATGTAATTTGTTTTAGTCTTCATGGGCATTTAGCATAATTCGAATTATCTCATGCAACAAGTGACAAAACATAATTGTCGCTGCATGACGCGAATTACTAAGCGATATAATTTGAATTACTCTGACCAGAAGCTAAAAAACATTGATTTAAGGAACATCTCAACAATTCCATGGTTTTCTCCTAAATCTTTAAACACGTGACTAAATCATAAAAAGATATACTAGTATTTTTTAAACACAACCTTAGATGGCCAATCAACTAAAATTTTGTGGTTTAAAAATTTATATATATATATATATATATATATATATATATATATATATAAGTTATATGGGCTATATATGTTAGTTTTTAAATTCAATTTAGTTGACATAATAAAGTAGTTAAAATTGTTTGTTAAGTTTGTTAGCTACTTTTGTGCAAGTTAGTTAGTTTTTGGATGATTACTTGTATAACAAGCAATGTACATATATTTAATCGATATTGTGCATAATGTCTATGAAGAATTGGGAGGCAAATCCAACAGAGGTGTAAAGAACTGGACATAATGAATCGAAGAAAAAGGATTATAAAGTTTTAATCTATATTCAATAAGGTACAGATGAAAGTAATTTGTGAGAATCTCAAAGATTACAAAAGTCGAAAAATTGCATGGGATGTTCTTGAGAAGTATCATGAAGGTGATGAGAAAAATGAAGCAGATCAAAATTTAATCACTAAGAAGGAAATTTGAACTCATGCAGATGGAAGAAGATCAGAAAATATCTGATTACATCTCAGAGTTGATCAACGTTGTGAATCAAACGAAAGCATGTAGTGAAACAATTTATGAGCGGCAAATTGTTGAAAAGATAATGAGAAACTTATCTCCAAGATTTGACTTCATAGTTATAGCAATTCAAGAATCAAAAGATGCGAAAATTAGGAAGATTGAAGAGTTGCAAGCACAAAGTATAAATAAAGATAGCTATGACAAGAAGAAGTTTAAAAAGGGCAAGGATAACTCTAAGGGTGGAAACTGGTCCAATTTCAAAGAAAAGAAAAAAAAATGACGATAAAACTGAATCTTCAAAAGGAGGAGGCTATGATAATAATCAAGGAAATAAAAAGGATTTTGATAAAAGAAAGGTACAATCAAGGAAATTTTTCTTTTTTAAACAGTTTGATAAGAATCAAAGGTTAGTGCTAAAAACTTTTGCAAAGAATATAACTTTTCCCTGCAAATGTCAATGGAACAACTATGAACCTAATTGCTTGGTGTCGAGATGAGCAAGACAAAAAAAACACTTTGGGATACTTGTTTAAGTTCCAATATCATGGTGTACCAAAAAACAACAATGGTTTTTATTTCAACATGTAAATCTTAGTATATGGCAGGTTGCTTTGAAGCATGTCAAGCAATATGGCTAAATTTTGTGTTAAAAGAACTGAAGATTGAAGTCTGCAAGCCTATTGATTGCTCATTCATAACAAATCTGCTATATATTTGGGGTAAGAATCCATTGTTGTATGGTATAAGCAAACACATAAAGGCTAAATCTCACTTTATCAAAGAACAAGTGAACAAGGATATGCTTAAGGTCATTACATTGTCCAACTGAGGAACAATTTGCTGACGTTTTTACAAAAGTTGTGACGATTGACATATTTTTCAAATAAAGAAGTATGATTGGAATGGTGAAGTTAGAGATCTTGAATTAAGACAGGATGTTAGTTTTTAGTTCAAGTTAGTTGACATAATAAAGTAGTTAAATTGTTTGTTACATTTGTAGCTACTTTTATGCAAGTTAGTTTGTTTTTGGACGATGACTTGTATCGCAAGTAATGTACATAGATTGTATATAAATATGATGTAAACTCAATTTCATAGCTAATGAAAATCATAAGTTTACAATCACAAAGAATGTTCTCTTCTCTCTCACTTTCAAATTCTTTATCTCAAATATAGATAAATTGCATTACACCCAATTTTTCAATAAAATACCCCTTGTTAAATTTTTGAGTAAATTGCACTTTTTTTTTTTTAAGAGAAACTTGAATCACACTCTCATCCCTTCTTATGTTATGGTATACACTCTCATCCCATAATAAAAACTTAAATCATTACGTTAGACTACAATTTAATCCACTTTTATATAAATATTTTTATGATATCTATAAATTTTGATCCACTATTCAGTACAAATTTTGATCCACTATTCAAGAAAAAACAATTTATTTCTTTTTATTTTCAATGATGATTTTTTTTCTTATTATTAACTTAATGATTTAAAATATAAAATACATTTTTAAATACCCATATTTTATTTGTTTTACTAATTTTTTAAAATATATTTATATTCTATTTTTTATATTTTATAACATTGTTTAAAACTATATAGTAAATGATATTGTATATAAAAATAGAGAAAAATATTATTTGAACTTTGACTATAATAAAATGGATCCGCACAATTTTTCAATGTCGTTACGTTAGATTTTTGTTGCTAAACTATTAAAAATTAAAGTTAAAATATTAAGGGAGGGAAGTGTATGTTTTAACACTAGAGGGGAGGGGAGTGAAATTTAAACTTCTTTTAAGGGAGGGAAGTGTAATTTTTTCCAATATATTTTTTCAACAATAAAACTAAATCTCTTAATCAAACGTTGGATTATCAGAGTCTCTTTTCATGTGAATAAATGTTAGTTCAAAAACAAACTGATTCAAGAATAAAAAAACAAACCTCAACATAAAAGAATAAAATCATAATAAAAATATAATTAAAATAATGGGTCTAATATCTCCTTCTTATTACTCCCTCCGTCCCAATTTAAGTGAGCATTTTGTTCATTTCGCACTTATTAAGAAAATTGTATTAGTGAAGAAAAGAGAAAAGTGATTGTAAGTGCTCTTGTCAAGTATTTGAGCATTTACCATTATCATAAAAGCAAAGTAGAATATAATGAATTGAGAGTGAAGAAAGTAATATTAATTAAAATTATAATTGGAAAAAAGTAATTAATATTACATTGAAGAGTTAAATGAGTCGGTTATTTTAGGACAATATTTTTTTTTCAAAATGCTCACTTATTAAGGAACGGAGGGAGTATTACATTTTTTTAGGGAAAGATAGCTCATTTCATCCAAAATAATAGAGTGAATACAAAATGGAGGATGAAAGAAAGTTTGCGACTAACATATAATATAGACGCTCTGGTAAGATTATGAACGATTCTATTTGCTTGTCAGCTAATATAAGCTAGAGCATAACTAGCATTAGATAAGAGTAAGTCCTACAATTAGATAGTAAATTTTCTAGTTCATCCACATATGAGCTATTATTAAGGATTACAGTCACAACTATCCGACAATCAGTTTCGAAAACTACCCGATTTAGGTCAAGGTCAAGAGCAATTTGAAGGGCTTATTGTAGAGCGGTGACTTCAGAGTGGGCTGCAATTGTAACAAAGGGAAAGGCAATGAATTATTATTAGAGTATTACTTTTCTCACCCTATAGGATTCTCGTGCGCCCTGCATTTTTTCCAAAAATGCCCTTGAGGTTTCCGGATTTCATAATCCGGAATGGTGTTTTCCTTTATTATAGGGTGAAAAATGGAGTTACGGATTTTTCCAGATTTTGTAATCCGAAAACGTCAAAAATAGGGTGCGTGACATGATGTTTCCGGATTACATAATCCGGAAACCCCCTAAACACCCTTTTTCAAGGTAAAACAGTTCGGATTATATAATCCGAACTGTATCAGCACAAATCCTAAACATGTTTGTAACATGTATAGCCATTTTAGGGACAATATTAATCTTCCTAACTCTTATCCTTTTGTTTTGGGCCATTGTTACCTGTTCTTAGTCAAAAATCGGGTTTTCGGGCTACTTGATCGGATTGTTCTGAAACTTTCCCAAAATATCAGAAAAAATTCAAGGACCATGACTCCCTTAAAAGGGAATTCTTGTAGGACTATGCCCCTCAAAATCCAAAATTCCATCGTTTAAACCCATTTTTCAATTTTTTTTAATTATTCATATTCTCAGAAAAATCCGAAAAAATTTGGACTAGTTTTATTTGATTTTTAGAATTTTTTGTGGTATTTTTATATTTTTATGATTTTATTTGACAGGTTTTTAGCATTTTTTACTTAGTTTTTTTTGTTCATTTTAAAAGCAAAACTCAAAACTGCTGAAATGTGAGAGACTCTGATGATTGATTATACACAAGAATTGTCCAGATTATAAAATCCGAAAAACATGAATCTGAATTTTAAAATCCGGACTGCACAAAGACATTTTTGGAAAAAACACAGGGTGCGCGAGAATCCTATGGATAATACTTGGTTGACATTGTGGTTGGTGACATTGGCCAACCACAATGTCACACGTGTACAAAAAAACAAAAAAATATTATGAAAGAGAAAGAAGAAAAACACTTGTGACGTTATGGTTGACCAATGTCACAATGTCACTCAAGTACTACCCGAATCGTATAGAGTTGAAAAAGTAATACTCTTGTTATTATTACTATTATTTTCTTTGCTTCCATTATTCTTTTTATTTCGTTTTCCTTTTAGTCTGAAAATTTGTCGATAATTTGAAGAGAAAAATATGGGCTTTTCTGGGCCCAATGTCGGATTGTTTTTTGGTGGCCTGTATATGATCTAAAATGACAATTTTATGTCAGTCTGTGATCAGAACAGTTTGATTGCATCGAATCACGTGAATTTTATGACATGTTTGGTTATCTCTCATTGATTCTCAATAATCATGAAAGAGTACTTGACAATTTAAAACAACAAAAAATGAAGCTGATGATAATATTGTTATCTTGGTCATATCACGATTCTAGGCCAACCAAATATTAAAAATAGATTCCAAAAAGAGTTAGTTTTTCAAACAGATATAATATAACTCCTCTCCTTGTAAAAAGTCTCTCCTCTTATAAATTATAAATTAACTTTACAAGGATAAATTAACGTCAACATAAAAACCCAATATGATATCTAAATCGATCAAAAATCCTTTGATCAAATATTATCAGGTCACCACTATCGGATGACTCTGATCACATTAGACGAAATATGGTCGTAACAAGTTTTTAATATGGTGGGTTACACAAAAGTCGTAGAGTTTCATGTAATAACATTGCAACTATAACTACAGCTACATCAACTACATTTGTCCTTAATCTTCTATAATATTAAATTAAACATCCTAACACAACTGCCATGCTAACCACAATTTAAAATCATGAATAAATCTTAGTCAGTTCACCTATAAACTCAGCATACTAAGCTACACATGTTGGGTGTATTTCCATATATAAACATAGATAATTAACATTTTTGTCACTGGAAATAGAAAATTCAAATTCAAAGTATTGGTTGTATAAATTTTGTGACAGACATAAAAATTAATATTGTAGCTAGAAAAAGATAGAAATGAATGAGGTTACTTCACATCAAAACCTCACTTGTCTGAGAGTCTTGTAATGGTCCTAGAATCACTTAAACCTCTACAAAAACCCCACTTAAAAGAAGACTCTTTCATAAGGATCAGAGTTCTGAATCTGTTATGAAAAGTATATGGCAGTTGATTGATACAACAAACTGTTGTCCAAACCTAATAACACCTTTAGTAAAATACACACACTGGTTAGGACCACAATTGTTGTTGGGCTACTGCATCTGTTCTAAATCAATTGTTTCATTAGTCACAACCGGAATCCAGCTCATTCGGCCATTATTAAGTTTTTGTATCGAACTTAACTCTTTTTTACAAAACCGACTTTTAAGATGAGATGTGACTATCTTTTTATACTCTTTTCAAATCATTTTTCGTCAATGTAAGACTTGAATTTTTCCTATTACGTAAGGGATTTCGAACGTATGTAGATTTGAAAACTCGTATTCTAATTTTACCATATTGTTTTTAAAATACATCTTAGACTACAAACTACCAAATATTCATTTAACAATCGAAATTTGTGACTACGGCATATAATCCTGAGCGGAGATAAATATAGTTTAGTCAATAATTGTTCAAACCTGAACTGAAACTTCGATTCTCTTGAACCATTCGTCCTTAAGTGAAACTTGTTATAATCATTTGAACTAAACAATTTTGATTGATGGGATAATGGGTCCACTCCTAGTTTAGTACGTTTCTGTTTAACGGCTGCGGCTGTTTGATTGGATATATAGATCAGACAGCGATCTTTGCCTGTGTGTATGAGACTTTTTGGTTTTTGCCAGCTGCTCTAGTTAATTGGTTCTGGTACAAACCTAAATAAGGGAATGGACCATGCTATATGAGTACTAGAGTCTAGAATTTGTGTTTGGATGCATAGTGTGTGTGATAGTGTGGTCCTTAAAAAAAGAGAGGATCAATAATCATAAGGTGTGAGGAAAGTGTGTTTGTTTCTTCCTTGTTTGTCAGTGTCATTGCTGCTTTTTGTACTACGTAGGAGTATTAGTATTTTAGTCATAAATAAAGATGTGCATGCAGCATAGTGAGTTAAGAATCTGTTGGTGTGTCCAAAAACCAATTGGAGTAGGGGACACCACGTTGACAATTCTTCTTCCACCCTTTTTCTTTTTATCTCTTTCTTGCTATCACTTTATATTCTTTAATTTATATGTAGAATGTGATATAGTTTTGTAGAGTTTGTGCGCATGTTAGTTGTAATTCTTAATTTTTGTTGTAAATCAAGTATCGTTCGCGCATGATTTTAAAAACTATTTTTTTGACCTAGATATGATCACAATTGACGGTAAAATTCTCCCTTAAAAATTTTAACGTTACTGCATTCACATACTGAATTGAAAAAAAAATGAGTAGAATTTAAACAAAGAAATTTTATGTTTAATGTACAATTAAAAGATGTTCCTAGAGCAGTTTTTTTAAATACTTACAGGGGTGGTAGGGTTGCAAAGTTCTGTAGTACTCAACTTTGTTTGTCTAATTGGGTCGCACATGGCCTGGTGAGAGTAGCTCATCAAAAGCCCAACTATGCTTTTGCACCCCTCTTTTTGAGTGGGGGTTTCTCTAGTGATTAATAAATCATTTTTTATTTAAAAGAAAACGGAGTCCTTGGTAAATGATAAAAGAAAGGTAATTATAACAAATCTAATAATAGACTTTGAGTTGAGGCACACAAGTAAATAGCTCTTCATGATTGAACAATGGTGTTGTCAATTGAGTCTATGAGTCATCTAGCTGTTGTGGTAAAGTTTGGCTTGAAACAACTACTTTACAGTTGCGTTTGATCTGCGAAACAATTTGTACATGACATAACAACACAAGACAGAATA
>Ga0315915_1003073_pt1 | contig 21245 bp, 9 predicted proteins | sample MpolbnodulesMG_FD_207738 | JGI IMG/M metagenome (GOLD analysis project Ga0315915, IMG submission 207738) | Medicago polymorpha root nodule microbial communities from Los Angeles, California, United States - branched nodules | ecosystem: Host-associated > Plants > Roots > Nodule | place: USA... | reverse complement strand
GAAAGCAACGGCAGTTCTGCAACACAAAACTCATGAATGCCTAAATCGGAAAACAATAATAAAACATTTATATAACACAATTGTAGGACTCTTTTGAGTTGCTTCTTCACAGCCATCAATCACTTTCTTTAGTTCTAGAATGAGTGCTCATGTGAAATAAAGAAAAAAGAGTAGACTTTATTTTGAGCTTTTGTTACTCGAAGTTTTTCTGATGATGCCAATAAAAACCACATCTATGTTTAAGCAAAATCCATTTACTAAACAAAATGGGAAAAATAATAATCAGGGGTTACAATCTATGGTAACATTGTAGCATCACCTTGGAGAAAATGACTTATTTTGAGGGTCTGCTAATTTTTTTAAAATATTTTCTATTTTTATTTTCTAAAATATATGGCAACTTCACTGATAGGGACAATGCATAATCTATATTATATAAATTTGAGACCTATTTCAAGTCCCTATATGGAAATAATTTTCTTCTCTTTTTACTGAAGTGAACATGGAAACAATTAACACGACAAACGAACTATTTTTACTATTTTTAAAAATGCATCATCCCTAACTAGCATTTTTTCTTTTCATCACAATTACTCTCTTCAAAAGTCTCCATCTTCCTATTAACAAGTTTAATAGAGTGTTTGGTTTCACTTTGTGCCAAAAACAATTCTAACTCAATAAAATTATGTTTGACATATTTTTGAGAAATCAATTTTGAGGACTAAAAGAAATTCTAGTTGAAGCTACTATTCTTTTGATTCTAGAATTGATTGTAACACGCAATTTTATAATTCAACTAACTTTTACATGAATGTATTCAATCATAAATCATTTTACCTGCAACTCACTTTTAGTCAGAATCAATTCACTTAAAATCAATTCTAGTCAAAGCAGAACCAAACATACACCAAGTGAACTCATGTTCTTGAAAATAAAAGCAGAAGATATTGGACACTGATAAATTTAAACATACACCTAGTATCAAGAAAAAAAATCTAAACATGCACCACCTCATTGTTGATGTTGTTTCAAACTGTGCAAGAAATTCAACAATAAAAATTGTGCAATGAACCAAAATCGATAATAACAGAATTTCACAGGCAGGCAAATAGACACTTTGAAGCTTTCCATCCCCACTGCCACTTGAAATAAGCAAAAATTTAAAAGGAAATATATATATATATATATCTACATCAGTTCAGTTGTAGCCGAGTAACTAGCTACTCAAGGTTGACTAAACAATGTCTGTAACCTGGCTGTTATGGCCTCAAGTTTTTCAAGTAGTTCTCGAAATCCCGACTGCCCAATACCAGCATTTCCAAAAGCCGGAGCGGGAGTCTGTGAGCACGAGACAAAATGAAAAGATCACTCTCAATTACAATGACATAAGAATTTAAGATATTAAAAATGACCTCCAATTCTTGACTGCAGTGCCCAATACCATTACTTCCAAATGCTTGAGTGGGAGTCTGTGATCCTGCATATGAAAAAATCACTCTCAATTACAATGACATAAGAAACAAACAAATGCATAATTATTCAAGTCCTTTACATCTTAAAAATTGACATTATCGTAGAGAAGATAAAATTATAAAAACTATTGAATTCACCAAGTTGGTTCTCAGTTAGAATTAGAAAACTGCAAAATATAATAATATAAAAACAATAAAAAGGCAGAAAAGTAAGTCAAAAGATTCTAATAATTAACATTATTAGATAATAATGAAAGAAGGACGACATAAACTAGCTAATACAAATCTCAGTTGTTATGTAATCTTTAGGTCTTCAAAAAGAAATGTAAATTAACATTGAATAGAGAATACATATAGCTGAAAGAAATCACATTCCTTCATTCTGTTCTTGTACTTAAAGTGTTTCACATGTGGTTCCAATGATATCAATATACATACAAGTAAATGAAAACAACTTAGGGGGTGGACTGTGGAGGCATAAAGCTGACACAAACACACACACATAAACAAACTTCATTAGAGAACATGTTGTGCTTTTCACACTAAATTGGTTTCAAAGGCTCCAATGACGACGATGAAGATGCCCCATATGCAGGCATTGAACTACCATTGAAACCTGGTGAAGATGAAGCACCGAAAGTAGTACTGGAAGAGAAGGGAGACAACGTTTGAGCTGCGCCAAATACACCTGTAGAAGTACCCCCGGACATGGAATTACCCGTTTCCGATCCAAATGGAGTTGGCTTAGGAGCAAAAGGACTGTTACTTGAATTGTTCAGCTGCCCAAACACTGACTGAGAAGAGTCAGAGGGGCTCGACGACTCGTCCAAAGCTGTCAAAAAAATTGCATATATTAATTTATAAACACTATACTTATGATAACAACAACAAACAATGCTAAATAAATAACAAACAGCTATTGTCCAATAAATGATCAGTTCAAACTTGAGAACCGCATTCTATGATCAAGCTCACACATATAATGCTAAATAATATTCCCTCCATTTAACAATCAGTGTCACTTTTGCCAAAATAAAAAATTGTTAAGACCGAATGTCGTCTTCCGTTTTTAATGAACATTAATTAATTTATTTTTCCAATTATATATTCTAATTATGTCTATATAAGGATACTAAAATGAAGAACCATTTTGGTCTTGAATGTGTGAGACACTGTTATTATAGTCTCTAAATATATCGAAATGCAAATTGATCCCTTGTATCTTTTTTATTAGTAATTTTATGAACCAAACTGACTAACAAAAAACACATTCAATCACTAAACTAACTACCTGGAAACATATTCAAGAACCAAAACGACTAATCAAAGAGACATTTGTAGATGCAAGTTGCAATTTCAATACATTCAAGGATTAATATAACAGTCAGTTACACTTCAAGGACCAAAACAACTGTTTTTCATTCTTCTAGGTTCCAAAATAACTGTATTTTCTTTATATAAATTAACGTAGAAACCCTAAAAAAAATGGAGGAAGTAACGTACAACGCAAGAAAGGAACAAGGAAATCGTATCTAGCCCTGAGATTTTGACGGATTAATCATCATCGTTATTAATATAAATAAGTCGAATTCTCTACCCAAAAAAAAAGTCGAATTCAACCAAGGAAAAAAAACTTACGGACTATAAGCATTGTCGTATTGGAGTATAGTGTGGAAGTTCTCTCGGTTGGTTCAATACACAATGGATGAATTCAATTCAATGTTGTTGTTGTATATATAGGGCCCGTTTGGATTAGCTTATTTTAGAGCTTATATAAAACAGCTTATGCAAATAAATAAGTTTTTATTTATTATATATAAGTTTTTAAGGTAGTTTATGAAAAAACCGTTTATGAAGATACAATTTTCATTAGTGAGAGCTTATAAATTAAAATAAAAGCTTATTTATTTACATAAGTTATTTTTCATTAGCTCAAACCAAATGGGGCCATAGTGCATTCTATAGCTTATTTTCTAAGTCAAAATGGTTTTTTCTAATCTTTTTATATTCAGCTTAATTTTTACGTCACAATATTTATAGGTTGTAATTTTTTTTTGGGTACAATATAGGTTGTAATATTATTTATTTTGCCTAAAAATATTGCTTCTTTTAATATTTAATCTGCTTATTTTTTTTGTCACAGTAGTAATAATTTATAGGATTTAGTTTATATATGCATTGACGGTGCAAAGAATTTTTTACCCTGGCAATCAGTCATAACAATTCGATTGTTAAAAAAAAGGTTGATTTTCATTATATTTAAGAGTTTAAAGGTGGTGAATTGTCTGTTCAAAACAACTTTGTAGAGACAGCCAATGAAAACACTCAAAAGTGGGATAAGGTAGTTGCATGCAAATGTTATTCGTTCATGAATTTTTTCAATAAATAGAAAATTATTGTAACATTCTAACCAAATGTTAGATGGAAAAAGGTATAAACTGAAGAGCAAAGCACGAGGTCAATAAAAAAAAACACCTAAGAGAAATATCCTACCCCACAAAGAAAACAAAACGACTCCTATACAAAGAAAAATACACGAGCTTGATGATGAAAAACAAAATAGGAGCTTAAAAAAGCGACCATAATCACACCTAACAAAAAAAAATTGCAGAGAGCTAAAAGATAAAATCACGACAAAAAAGATCATTGAAATCTCCTTGTAGTTAATCTTTTCTTTGAGCTTCACCGAGGTTTTGTAACGTTATGATTGCTTTATTCTCGATCTTTGCATAAAGATCTAACTTATTATGGATCTCCAAAGTTTTTCTCGTTTCTTGAAGATTATCAGTGGAGTTCAGAACAAGTTAGTGGTATCTTGCCGCCTTTTTTCAATGTAATTTTAACCTTTTCCGAATCATTTGACATTTTCACAAGTGAAATCGCCCCTTTTTCAAGATACACATCTCAATTGAATGATCTATCTAGAAGGCAGATGTTATATGTCATCATAGGAATTTAATGCATCCTTGGTACTCGATGAGTCTTTAAATATAAGAGTCTTTAACTTCAATCATATTTCACTTGCTTTTTCCTTAAAAAAAAATATTTCACTTGCTTTTAAAAGGGATTTATCTATTATGTGCAAATTTGCACATGTTAAGAAATTTAAAATACTCCTTCCGTTTTAAAATGAGGAGGATTGAACTAATATAACTTTACAAAATGATCGAACTAATATAAATTTGCACATGTTAATAAATCTCACAAATTGCAAGGATTGAACTAATATACTTCTTGTGTGTGATTTTATTAAATCACAACACTCTTTACCAATTATGTTTAGATTTTCACTCGTTATAAACACTCTCCAAAACATTCTCATTAAGAGATTGTTCTCTAATAAACTACTTTTCCAAGTGCATACTAGAGATAATATTTACTAAGGCTTTTTTGATAGTTTCGAAGGGAAAGGAAGACAATGGGGTGAGAAATATAGAGAAAAATGGAGAAAATTTTCACATTTTTTTGAAAAAGAGCAATTCTTTAAAGAATGGTAAACTAATGCTTATGATTAATATATTTTTAATTTTAAGAATAATATAACAATATAAATTAAATTTTAAAAAATTCATATAAACCCTCCAAAACTCTCTCCTAATACAACTTTTTAGTTTCCCATATGGAGATTTTTTATTATGAATAAAAAATTAACCCTCAAAGTTATTTCCTCCCAATGTCTTATATTTCTTCCACTTGCTCATTCCTTTTTTCTAAAATCTTCATCTCCCTTTTAAACTCCCAAACAAAGCCTAAATGCATGTTTAAATTCTAAAAAGGATCACAATTTAAAGAGTGAAAGAATCATTAACTTACTATTTTAGACCCTTAAAGCATCTCCAATGGGGTTCCTTTACTTAGCATAGACATTTCCCTGTTAAGGACCCTCATTGAAGGAAGAAAAAATGGATACATATTAAGTAAACACAACTATATAAGGACTCTCTCTTTTCCTCAAAAAAAAAAGGACTCTCTCTCTTGAGCAACTAACAGGTCACACGTTTAAAAGAAATAATAAAATATGTACAAATTAGTTCCACTTTCAAAAGAATTAATATTTTGAGGTAATTTATAATTTAATAAATAAATTACTTTGTATAAAGATGTAAAGTTAATGGGACTTATTTAAGTACTTTAATTGGAGTCTCTATTAGTGTATTGTCATTAGAGTAGTTGAAATCCTTAATTCACCCACAATCCTGCCACACACAATGCCTCATCACCATGACTCATGGACTTGCTTCCATGGTAAGATAACAAACATTCCTCGTAAACCCTCCTTTTCTAGACCGAAGGATGTGTAACAATGCGATTCCATGCATACCCGAAATGAAAAACAATACAAATACCATAAAGCAGCTACATGAGGCAATTTCACAACTCCTTGGAGCTGCTTCTTCACAACTATCAACCGCTGACTTTAGATCTACAGACAGTGCTCAAGTGGAATAAGAGTCTATGACTTATAACCATCTAGTCTACATAATTTGGGTTTTTGTTACCGGAGGTTTTTCCAATCCTGCCAATGAAACCGTTGAACCTCTTCCTTTATGAGACCACTCCATCGGGAAGAGTTTCAGATGTATCATGTTATAGATGCAAATGTTAAAGGTGATACTTTACCATGCAAGTCAATGATGGAATGAGGAATCACATTCTAGTGGTTGTGGAGGTCGAGGAGAGTGCAAACAAAGCAAATTGGGAAGAAAAAAAACGTTAACAGTCTAAGGTAACACTGTAGCACTCACCTTGGAGAAAACGGCTTAATTTGAGTAAAATGATTTTTTCTAAAATAACTAATCAAAGCCAACACATGCACCTAGAGTCCAGGGAAAGAAAAACTAAAATGCACCTAATTGTTGTTTCAAAATGTAAACAACATTTGAACCAAAATCAATAATAATGGCCGGTAGCCTTGCCTTTCAGAATTTCATGAGGCAACCAAAGTGACGCTTTGAAACTTTCCATCCAAACACTGTCACTTTAAATAAGCAAAAAATTTAAAGGGAAATAGTTTTCTTTCCCTTTTTCTAATTTTATTTTCTATTTTCTCCTTTTTCTTTCTCTATAACCTCCATTCAGGCGGGGAAAAAAAACCCAAAGACTAAGGTTGGACGAAGTTGCAAGTGCAACCTCAAATGAACTACAATTTACATGTCAAGAAAAAGTTAGGCGTATGAATAATACGTCCAAATAATCGATCACCTAGGGTGGTTGGGTTTTATGAATTTCTTCGTAGAGAATTTTTGCAATTGGGACCTGTTCAGCCGCTGGCTTATTGTCAGTAAGAATGTTGTACAATGAGTTCAATTCTTCCGCATTCGCCTTTTTAAATAGGCTCTTCAGTACCGCAACAGCTCCGGTGGGCGTATGCTGATTCATGGGAACCCCTTGATCACTTCCACCTCCACCATTTACAGTGGTCTGGCCAGCTTGTGAAAGCTGCCCTTGAGGCCGACGGAAGTCCCAGTATTCATGACAAACTCGACTTCGATCTAGTGCCTCAATAGCCTGATTAAAGAAAGCAGATAAGAATACCTTGAGAGCTATCAAAACTACGTTCAAGAAAAGAAATTCAAACTGGGAATAACAAAACTAACTCAGATTAAAAAGAAGAAAGGAGTTTACAGCCCTAAAACACCAGGTTAAAAATATGTTAAACAACCGGAATTTTACAGTATTTGCTCTCATGTACCAGGCTGAATAAACAAAATTAAAACGATGTTTAAAATCCAGATGTATAACAAGTGACATGCTTCTGCGTCAACAATTCTTCATGTTGATTTTTTCATGAAGGAAACTGATTTTTTTTAAGAAATAAATTTAATGCTAACAAACTCCCACTTTCCTTCTTGGCAGGTTGTATATGAAAAAATTTGGCCTAAAACGAATTTTAAGTTGAGAACTTTTTAATTAAAGCTAATAATAAAAAAAAAAATCAAGAGCCTTTTAGGCCTAATTTTTATAATATTAAATAATAGAAGATATGTATTATAATTCAGGTTAATAAGATAAGAATATCAGTGTTAATTGATAACATAAATTTTACTAATAATGAAAGAGTCGTAGCAAGATGGTGGATCTTTTTTTAAAGAGAAAAATACTAAGAGCCCGAGCAAATGCTTTACTTGCTTCACCCTTGGGCAGCCCCTACTTTTTCTTTTGTAAAGAAATTACCAAGAGCATGCATGGTTTGTGAATTCTGTTTCCATTTTGAGTAGATCACAAAACAGGTTTAAAAATTAACACCAGTATTAACTGCAAAGGGTTAACACTACAAAAAAAAATCTGTAAATACATAACTACTTGATATTTGTCGATGTCATGCTCAAATGAAGCATTTTGAACAATAAATGAGTTTTGATTAATAAAATTACCTTCACTATTTCTGGTGAAGAAAATCCAAACATTTCAAAGCCATCAAGGCTGCCAGCAGGATGTAAAGGAGGAAGGCCCTTTCTTCCCAGCTTAAACTGTTTTGCTATCTCTAGATTCACTCTCTCTCTTACCATATCCCAGCATTTGGTTGCTGACATATGAATGAAGACCTCCCTTGGATTATTTTCCAAGGAAACCTGGGAGGAAAACCAAGATTTAGTTATTTTACAAATAATCTATTTCCAAGTCCAGCCAATTGAATAACTCGCCGACTCAAAGCAGTCCTCTCAATGTCCAAAGTAATTTTCAACTAAAAGCATAACTAACACCTAAAATAGTTTTAAAATCTTGATTTTGATCTGACAGGAAATAAGTAACCCAATAAGTTAAACATGTAACTGCTTCTAATGAAGATTACGCCAGATCACAACAGCTTTTTCAAGTTTACATCACGACTAAATTTTTAAGATTAGATGCCCATAATGGCCTGTGAATGAACAATGTCCATCTCAGGGATGGGTAAAGAGGCAAAAGAATCTCTATAACATTAACGTCATAGAGAACAACTAATGAAAACAAAACATTGCTTCAAACACACAGTAAAGCCATGAACTGGAAAATAGGTGAGCCAAGAATCTTCCATCAAATTTTTGCCCACATAATAAGGGGTAAACCTCGACAAGATTTTAGCACAAAGGGATTTAAATTCACAGCGGATGACAAATTTACATCAGAAATATGAAAGGCTTTTCAAGACATACAGACAAAAAGTAAATATTTTTAAGATCATTTGCATGAAAAAAGATTGCAGTTAAGCATAAGAAGGTGAAAGTACCATAAATAAAGGCGAACCACGTCCAGCATCAAGAATTTCTGAAATATAGTAACATGTACTGCATGGATCTAAGATATTTATGTATCGAACACGGCTTCTAAATCCTGCATCAATTAATTTAATATGCATAAATACACAGCTTACAAATTCAATTTAACAGCGACAAGACATGCAAGTCATTATAGACCAAATATACGCACCCTTTGGAAATATAGCCTGAATGCTGCACCATGACTTTCCAGAAAGCACGACTCCAAATTCCAAAGGCTCGACACTGCAGTTGATGCGCCGGACAACCTTTGCAATACGAGGACCTTTCTGACGGGAATTGTTTGGACCACAAGAGATGTTTCCGTTAACAGCTCTTGCACTGCCTGCTACATTAGAAGTGGAACATCCATCCAACTTCTCATGATTATCCTCGTTCTTAGCCTTAATAGTGCTGGAAGGTTGGGGGTTTGAAGGACAAACCTCCAAACGTTCTAAACTATGACCGCTGGCATCCGCTCTTGTAGAAACTGGAATGTTCCTAGCTGATTCTGCACCAGTAAGACCTATATGAAAAGAAAGATCTACTGGGGTAGAAGGTATAATTGGTCTTCTCTGCTCATGACATTCTTGTTTTACTTGTAAAAGCTGAGTTGAATTTGAGCCTGAATCTTCACGAAGCACTGCAATAGCATCCTTCTCACCCGTCACAGAAGCATCTATCACAGGGATGGTCAAGCTTTTATCTTCTATATCACTACACAGGCTTGCTTTATTTCTAGAACCAGCAAGCATATGAGGAACCTCCTTCCTTCTATTTGAATCTGACATCTTCATTTCATCATCTTCGTCGTCACTAAGAAGTATGATATCTTTAGGTCTTGAATGTGTACTTTTCTCATCTCCATGTTGAGCTAGTGGCGGAGATAAAGCATACGAGGAATCCTCTTGATTGAATTCACAAACAGGGACACTCGGCTTTGATCTACAAATGATAGACTCTCCTTTAATAGCAAAGATCTTACGATTAGCCATCTCACATGTAGGTTTGGAGCTATTCTTCTGTTTAAGATAGCTCTGATCCTTGCTATTTGCAGAATTTGCTTGATCCACTATTGGAACATCTGTCAAAGCCGCCTCATTATTCACATTGCTCCTGGAAGAATGAGATGAGTCGGATGAATGCAATTTCAATTCCGGACATACTGTTTTTTTATCTACTGAGATATAAGAAGTTAGGGCCAGCCCAAGGTCTAATTTTGCCCATCTGTAAACTGCACTTAATTTTCCTTCCAATGCCTCAACAAGAATATTTAGTTCACTAATATCATAACGAAAGAGGAAAAATTTGGAGCTCCAAGAGCATGAACACAATTGCTTAGCATGATCCAAGCAAGCATATCTATCTGTGGAACAGTGACAGGCAGCAGCAGATAGGTGTAAATCAAAAAAGCAGATGCTGCATTCCCTTTCACTGGTAGCATCAAAACTACTCTCCATTTTTAATGCCTTTGAAGAACTGCAGAGAAATTCCCTTCTTACCCGCTCCATCTCAACACGTGCCTAGGGAAAAAGACAAAAAAAACACAGTAAGAGAAAGAATTCACAAAGCATAACCCATATATTTTCATTCCGTATTCAATATTGATTTTGAAAGTGAGAAGTCGGAATCATCTTTTTCTGGGCAGTTTGAGGGTCACTCATAAATCAGGAACATCAATTTCAATAACTATGAAATTATAATTGACGATTGATGTTCGCTTTCCCCTTAGAAGTTTTAATGCTAGAACAAGATCCATAAATTCAAAGCAAATAGAACATAAACTAAGCATTTTAGTCAAAACTTTAAGCAATTAAAATGTGTTTCCTTTAATAAACTAATGAAGTTAGGTGCTATCGAGTAAAATAAATGATCCTTTTCCAAAAATCAGGAAATTTTCAATTGCCACCCCCAATGAAGACAAGTGAAAACTAATGAGTTGGTGACTAACACAGATTGTGGCCTTCAAATGACCAACCAATGCAAGGCTTCAGAATGCACAATAAGGAACAGGAAAGAGAAATGACACCATAAATCAGTACAAATCAAATAATTCTTCAAGAGGTTAACTACAAAATTTCAATCTATATGAACAAAGAATCGGAATAATGCCCCTCTCTCCACCTTCATTCCTTTGTCGTTAACATTTGCTGTTAAATCCTGATTCAAGAATATCTTCCAAAGTTATAAATTGAACTTCTGTACACATAACTGCCTAGAGTAAAACCATTCTTCAACATCCACCTAACTTCAACTTATCAAGCAGTTGATCAAAGCCTCGACAGAAAAATGGTTAGAAGTTTGGTCCTTGCCACTGCCCTTACTTCCAATGAAGTTGAACCCGCACACAGTAAACAGGCTTATGGATTGACCACACTTTAAGCACAATAAGCTCTTGCATGAGAGGCACACGAAAGATAAAAATCATAATTGGGCCTCCACCTAAGAGCCAAGGCTTTAAGAAAAGTCAGCACTTGACAACTGTAGACGCTGGTAAAGTTAGATACAATACAAGACAGCCATGACCAAGTGGTTGCCAGTTTGATCCTTAGTAACCCCCTTTTTCTTAATTGAATTGAACATCGCTAATCCTGCATTGTTTACAGTTCAAGCCTAAAGAAATCTTGAATGAAGGCGATTGTTATATATAAAACTATTTGAGACCTTCAACTAAATCACTTAAATTTTGGGAAAATTGGTCAATGACATTCAGGAACCACTAAAATTATATTTAACCTTTTTAATAGTATTATAATTATAGGTGAAAGATTCTGTCATGAGCCAACTATCTCGAAAGCCTAAATAGTTAGGTGATGACAGAATGATTTTATTTTATATCTCTAACACATCCCCTAACTTAAGAGCCTTTTGGGATTGAAGTGTGGACAATACGGAGCCCACTTACCTTACACAAAATACAACTTTTTATTAGAAGATAGAAGCAGTTGAGGATTTATGCTTCAATCTCAATAGGAACTAAAAACAACCAGTTTATGTATTTTAGAAAGACTACAAATAAATAAAATTTTATAGAGTTTGAGACTAAAATTGAACTGTTGTGATTTTAAAGATTCTCCAATTAAAATAGTTAACATGAAACCATAAATGTTATCCCGTTCTACAGTATTATATGGAGAAACAAAATTTACCTTGAATGCTTTTGCCAAAAGACCGTCTTTTCCACAAACATCTTTCCATTTTAGATTATCTGAAGTGTTTTTCTTCAGCAAAGTAATCTCCCACTGGGCTCGTACTGCTTCCCTAGCAGCCCCAAGCAATAGCTTATCATGAGATACAGAAGTCTTACGCCCCTGCTCCCGGTACAGCTCTATAGCAATATGTCCATGTGGAAGCCAGTCAACGGGAGCTACATTAACAGCCTCAGCACAGTTGAAGCCACAATTGAACCCAGAGTGGTAGGCTCGAGGAAATGTTAGAATAAAGTCCCCAGGGTTTTGGACACACCTATAAACTGGCACACCTTTGGACTTAAGAATAGAAGGAGAAAGCTGCGTGACCTGTAAGCGAAAGTTAGAAAGTCAAGCATCAGATAAATATATGTCAAAAAAACAAAGCATGATCATCAAAGAGAGAAATTTGTCTGCTCGGAAATGAAATATGGACAGGTGGGGTGAAATCAGGTGAAAAATAAGACACAACTTCACCCCACCCAATGTGAAGATGTCGATAATTTTAATCTTGTTTATTACCTATCTAGCAATTAAAACAAACAAGACGATAAACAAGAGGAACAATATCATGTGAAGTGAGAGACAGACATGTGATCCCATCTGCAACATCCTGATCAAATGAACTTGTGCAGTGGCAAAAAACTTTCACTTACCAGCTTATGAAGCAAGTCAGGTTGTTCTTCAAAAAGCTCAGGTAACTGCTTTCTCATGGCCTCTTCCAATTTGCATGCATCTTTTGCAGGGACACCATACCACATTTTTGGAGCACCCAAATGCATATAATTCAATGAATATAAATGGTGATCTTCCACATGCTGCACCCACAATTAAACCATTAAAAACAAAGATAAAGCATCTCCTAAAATAAAGATGCTATATAAGCAATCTCTCTCACACACACACAAACGTGCATGCGCACACATAAAACTTCAAGTTTACTTAGAAAAACAGGCCAAAAGGATGTCAACCAGATGGGTTCCTTATTCTCATTATAAACACACCCATAGCATCCCCTCCCACCCTCGAAGGGTGTATTTCATATGAAGAAACAACAATCTATATTCTATACAGATAGGACATACAAACACAATATGCACATGGACAAGCATAAGGTCCTATAGACAACAAATACAAAGGTAAACTGATAGATAAAAAATAAATATGATTGTAATTCTTATTCTTGAGATGGTCTACATGCTTGAGGAATCCCGGAGCACAATCAATTGCATATGTACACGATTTAAAATTTTACAATTTAATAATGGAAAGAACAAAACTAAGGAAATTAATTATAAGAAAGCTAAAGATAAAAAAAGAAAATATATGCGACACTAAATACATATTAACTCTCCCTGAACAAACTATTTTGTATTGCTAAGAACGTGCCACAGCGGCAAATAAAAAACATATATATGACACTAAATAGAAAGTTATATGATATATATATATATATATATATATATATATATATATATATATATAACACTAAATAGATTATATTCTCCATAAATAGGAGATATTTTCCGGCAGGTATAAGCATGAGTTGGTGAAGAATTCATGAAAGACGTGCTAGAAGACAAGGAAAATATGTTGTCCTTACCCAACAAAATGAGGAAAAGCACATTCCTATATACAACCATGGCACTACAACACCAGATATATCACTGGTTTCATAAGAGAGCAGAGATCCAGGTAACCTTGCAAAGTTATTTAAATTCCAACCAGATTTTATGTACTGCTCGTATGAAACAGAAACTTGACTAGACTTGCTAGGAAAACCACTCCCAAAACTCCCAGTTTCCAGATCAGCTCCATAAAGCACCTAGAAGTATATCCAAAACAAAATGTAAGGGTCATGTACAAAGGTCAACGAACATGCAATAATTTCATGAAGCAGCAATTTATTAAAATTACATAGAAAGTGACCTCAATTTCTTCAGTAGGACTCTCAACCATCCGCCAGTATTCACCCTCAATGTTCTCCACAGAAGGCTCTGAGGTACCATTTAAAATTGTTGTATTAGCACTTGGATGAGATAAATTATCATTTTTGAAGTATTCGGCCTTAAACTCGTCTGCATATCTCTTAAATGTTTCCAAGGTAAATTCTGGGCCAGGTTCAAACCCAAATGTTTCGACTTCACAAAATCCTGCATTAGGTTCTGTTCCAGTGCCATTATCCACTCCCATTCTTGTGCATCTTCTCCTTTTCCTTTTCATATTATTTTGAATCCTTGACTTCTTTGTCCCTGAATTACGATTCTGAAGTTTGTCAATCCTCTGAACACGAGTAGCGAATTTAGAACCCTCCCATATTTTTTTTTCCTTGAGAGGACAAGGGGGTTTCCATGAACGTGGGGGAACAATACGGCAGATTCCATATGGTTCAGCTCTGGAGCGAATCTTTGATATATATTTCAAAGTATCTTCAAATTCCTGAGAAAAAAATTATAAACGAGTCAAAGATTGTATTCTGCGATAAAGCTAACCTATAGAAGTAAACATATAAATGGCAGTAACAGAAGTTAACTCAAATGTGCCACAAGAGCGAGACCTCTTCAGTGGGGTAGAAAACAGGAGCATTCTCAATTTGTGGTCTACGAGCATCTTCTGGTCGCCATCTAGCAATGACCTGCCCGAAACTTCGATTGTCAATTACTCATCGAGCAAAAACTTGCCCAATAAAATAAGCTCTTAAGGTAAAAAAGCAACTTGTGTTTTAATATACAACAATAACGGAACATTCCAATTCATAAAACTTGGAAATGAAAAAATATAATTATTACCAAATGCCTATATTAACATTTAATTAATATAATAAAAATAACAATAACAATAATAATAATAATAATAATAATAATAATAATAATAATAATAAAAGTAACCGAAAATAATGACAAAGGAGATTGAAGTTGTGACAGGTCAGAGTTTATTAGTTAATTGATGCAGCCAATAATATTAATACCAAAGGAAGCAAAGCACCTTTTGGCAATTACGGCAATCTGGACATCCTCTGAGGACTCCTTTAGGAAGACAAGGTCTTGAGGAGAAATTCTGCATTGATATTCGTACGTAAGATACTAAACAGAAGTACACTTTTATATTTATTACGGATAAACATTGCAATAAAAATCAAGACATCCAAATCTTAAATGAATCCACGTGAGACTAACTTGATCATGCCGCTCACAATCAGCGTCTTCCTCTGAACCGCTCTCGCACTTTCCATGGTTAATCCATCTTCTTCGTCGAAGGGATCTAGAAACCTTTGCACTATCACTCAATTGGACACCATTTCCGACCTGAGTTGACTGTGATTCAGATGCACTTGTCGTCGTCGAGGAACTCGTCGGATTTTTATCATTGTTTTTCTCATTCTCTTCTACCCTCTTCAGTGCGAAAGATGTATATGACTCAAAACCCGGTGGAACTGACGGAAAATCATCATCTTCTTTAACACATATCCTCATAAGCTCGGTCCCCATCAATGACCTCATGCAAAGGGCAATAAGCAATAATGTCCTGATTCGTCTTCCCTGTACAAATAAAGAAGTAACTATAACGTCATAATCTACGCACTCCACCGACACACAAACATCTATTATATTTTCGATTAAACTTGCTTTGAAGAAACGTACTCATAAAGTGAAAGATGTCGACCGTACCTATAAATGAAATCGATAGAAGCTAAATCAACTTTCCGCTAACTTCATAAATAGCTCGAACGCGCCAATCTGAACAGACAGAGAGTTAGTTCAGTTAAGGTAACACATTTGCATGCAACAAAATATCATAATATTCCGTACTTTTTCTTTCGTAATATCGTCAAAATTACTATTATTACGCTTCTCAAACAAACACATTTTCAACGAAGCGATTCACATTCATCATAGAACAACATAATGACAGATCAAAAAGCAAATGCATATTGAAACTTCGATATATTATCATCTAAACACACCAGATCTTTAAACGTAAGTCCATTATTACATTTCAACAACCAGATCATGAGATCAAAAATTCAAAACAATTCATCAATTCACTGAACAAATTATAAAAAAAATAATAATCTCACAGATCCATTACAGAGGATCTTCACAGAATTAGGTCTCATTATTTTTACAAGTATACCTAATAATCTAGATGTAAAAATCAAAATAAACATTATTATAATTTTATAAATTCACTACAATAACCCAAACCTAGCAAATAATAACAATAATAAACCTTAATTAGTCAATAATATTACTATAATCAAGCAAATTTGCGGTGATTATAAAAAATCCGAACAAAAAAACGAAAATCCATACCCTAAGATGAGATATCTAAACAAAATCTGAAGGATTTGCGATGTTCAATTGTAACGTTGAATATATGAAAAACGCGTTGGTCCAATGGTGAATCAGTCAAATAAGCAAGGATAATTTGGTAATCTTATAGATTGGTTCTGGAGCTTGAAGAATTGAAGTTTCAGTGAAAATTATACAAACCCTAATAACAAGGTAGAGGATGAAGATGATGATGATGATGATTATGAAAGTAACAGATAAATCTATATCCTCTAAATTAATGTAAAAAAAAATTTTCTTTCTTTTGTTTGGTCAAATTAATTTTAGGGTGAAACTTTGTAACAAACAGTGAAGCATGAAGTAATTGAGTACAAGGGTATTTTGGGGTTTTCAGATGGTTTTTGGGTTACTTAATCAAGGTTTGGGTTGATGTTTAGGGCTTTTATGTATCATAAACTTTGTTAAAATTGGTAAGTACATATAGAGTTGGATACGTGGACCAGTTCGTCTGAATCTACGTGTTAAATGGGTTGAACTAATTCGTTTGAAAATAATAACTAATTCTAGTATATTGATTTGTGTTTGTTTTGTGTTGATTTGTGGTTAAATGAACCGATCTGTATAAAGTAAAATAAATAGATGAAAAATGCTACAATTTTTAAAATTAAACTAAAATAATTGAAGTTGTAAAAATGGGATTTAAACCTCTTAAAAAAAGTTATGGAATTTAAAAAGAATATAAAGAAAGTTGTTAATAATTTTATGTTGTAATTTTTTTTTTAAAATTCGGTATTCGATCCAAGGACCGACTAATTTGAGGGGGTCAATCTCACCGCCCATTTCCAGGGCCCTGTTCTAAGTCAGAGCAAGCTCTGTATAGACTTGCCCACCAAAATTGACACCAAAGAAAATCGAACCTGAGACTCTGAGAGGAGCACACTTCAAAATCCCAAACTAACCAATTGTTTAACCCCAAATGGATTTATGTTATAACATGTTAGTACCAAGTAAGAAAAAAACAGTTGAATACGTCATGGACCAACCTACAAATTTACGAAAATAAACAACATAATGTATGGTGTGTATAGGCAACGTGAACTGGAAGATACATAGACCAAAAAAATAAAAAATACTTTAACCCACAAAAGTTGCATGTTAAATGGGACGATCTAAAGCTCCTAACATAAATACTCAACTTTATCTATGTCCAGGGGGCGTAGCCCTTCATAGACAAGGGATGGCCTTGGCCACCCAAAAAAATATATTATTCTTGAATTCATTGATATGTGTTTATATCTAACCATCTTAAATAATAAATATTGAGTTACCCTAAACAAATTTTGTTGAAAATTAGCATAAATAAAAAAATGAAAAATTACTACATGATTGATAGATTTATTTATAATGGTTTGGTGTTTTCAGCCGCAATAACAACTATAGAGAAAACTTTTTTAACAATTAAAATTATCAAGACAATAGTCATAGACATATATTAAATGGGCAATGAGTTTCTTGCAAATAATCTAATTGTTTATATTGGAGAAGAGATTATTATCATTCTATTTTGTAAACAATCAATCGTGGATAAAATTGGCTTCTTGAAACGCATTCTGTCCAACTTTTATAAATAGTTATTGTCAATTTTTATCATTTGTTGCTGCTCTAAGTTAATTTTTATGTATTGGCTAATTTTCATATTATTTTGTTTTTAGTCTCTACAACACTTGCGATTTTTAAGTTAATTTCCTAAGATTTTGTTTAATTTTAGTCCTTAATTTTTGTTATAGAGATTAAATCGAAGACTAAAACAATCTGTAAAATTTTAAAAACCCGAGACAAAAATGAAATAATTTTTGTTTAAAGGCTAAACCTAAAAAATTATAATTTATAACACTAAAAAAAATATTTTATCCTTATATTTAATATGTTGGTTTTAATTTTTTTTTTTTGAAGGAATGATTTTAAAATATTTTATTTTTTCTTTATAGTTGGTCCCTGCACAATATTTTTTTCTAGCTCTACCGCCGTCAGTGTCTATTTATTTATTTCTCTATACACATCGCCTTTTTTTTTTGTACAACTATATACATCACCTTTATATCAAAAATTATCGTAACCATCTGTGCAAATGCCACTTAGATACCAAATTTACAAAATAAAAATAGACATGTACCTAATATGGATTTTGAATGTGAGTTCATGTTTAAAAATTGTTTAAAAAAATGGTTTCATTGGTTATATTATTAGACATATACTTCTTAATATAATTGAGTTTTATTTTATGTAATTATATCATCATTTTAAATCATATAAATTTAATTAATTGGTTATAAAACCGCATAATAGGTGAGTATTACTTAAGTTTTAAAGCAAAACATGCACTTGATGATGCGAATTGACAAATGCACCAAATTGTAACAAGTAATAAGGTAGTAAGTTATCGTCTTCACAAGGATTGTCATTCAACTTGACAATTTGCGAAATTTATTAAAAGTAAACATAATATAACAAATGAAAGTGGTTGCAGGGTTTTAATTGTTGTGTCCAATGTGAGATTAGGTTGGTTTGATTCGGATACGCAACGGCAGCCAAGGAATCATTAAACCCCCTCTTCCGTCTTTGTTGGAATTAATGCGGTTAATTGTTAGTTTTTGACTCGTCTTTTGATTTAAGAAAGTATAATTATGACCCCCGTGATATAGCAGTGAAAATTTTATTTTTATATTGCCACATTTCAACTAGTTACAATTTGAGTGTTCCCATAAGATGACTCAAAACCCTAAATTCATACTTAAATTCGATTAAAAGAATTTAATTAAGAAACTAAGCAATTTACTATTGTCATGGTCGGACAGAAGTAGGTTTATCAATCATATGATTCACCTAAAGATCAGTTTCATCGTTGATTTGAAAAAGCATTAGAGAACAGACATGTACAAATTAAATATGACATTTGAATCATAAACCGGCTAAAAAAACTTTATTAATTGAATCCAACAAATTAGAAGGGGTTCAACTGTAACCTTAATCAAGAGAGGTTTAATTGCACATGACAACGTACATAATTACGAAACAATAAAAAAAAATACCGCAAAGAGAACAAGAGGAGAATGAAAATCCTTTGCTTTGAAGCTCTGATATTTAACCCTTGCATTCTACCGCTAGCTTTTTGAATGAATAAAAAAACATGCAAGGGTCTCTATTTATAATGTATTATCACTTAGGGGTTAAGAGAAGAGAATTTGGCCTTTTTCTACCAATACAGCTTAGAAAACAAGCAAACAACATTTTATGCTTGTTATCATGCGCATGGCGCATGGTACAGCACACAGGGGCACATGGGGCAATAGTCAGGGCTGACTCATGTGCAGGGGCGCATAGGCCTGTGTCTCATGCGCGAAATTTGTAGTTTTCGTCTTTTTTCAAGCGTTCTTCTATCTTGAAATGTCTTGGAACTTGGGTTGAATTTTTCCCAACTTGTATTGTCTTCAAAAACCTTCTAAGAATCATTGATTTCCATTCTTCATATCCTCGATCTTTCACGCGATGTCTTGTTTTACTGATTTACATGAGTTTTCACTAAAAACACTCAAATCATCACCATCTTCCTCCTCTCTTTGCAATCTATATTTCTACCCAATTAAGAATCATTGATTTCCATTCTTCATATCCTCGATCTTTCACGTGATGTCTTGTTTTACTGATTTACATGAGTTTTCAGTAAAAACACTCAAATCATCACCATCTTCCTCCTCTCTTTGCAATCTATATTTTTACCCAATTAGTTGTTCAAAAACATAGTTGTTTTTCAAATTTTGCCTCTGATACTACATTTTCGAGTTCCAACAACCTCCAATCATACCCTGAAAGAAACAACTAAGTTTATGTTGTGTCTTTTTGTTAAAAGAATAAGCTTCGTCATTTTGATTATCATTAATTAATTTAACCATGCAACACGCTTGCTTGTTGGATTTTTCAATTTCAAGTAACATGCCTACTATCACTTCCCAAATAACCAAATTTATCTTCATGTCGATGTCTTCCTAAATTATCACATTTTCTCACACATATTTACACTACTGTTGCCTTTTGAACTCATTTGTGCTATGTTCTAATTATTGTGTCCTTTTTGTGCTATGCTTAACAATCGCTAAAGGTTGTAATTGGCATAGCAAATTGGTATAAAAAGATGTAGAAAGAGAAATTGATTCATGGTAAGAGCTCGCATCTCTAATCTTTCATGATACCATTGCAATAAGTTCAAATAATGGTCTTGATTCAATAGATATAACATATACATTTGTAAATATATTGTGCACGTTTAGCTCGTGTTGAGTAATTTTTTGTTTATGGGCAGCATTTGTGAATTTATTGGACAGATTGTATAAAAAAAATGCGCTTGTAGAACAAACTTTTGGAAAATGACAATACTTATAATATATTTTGTATCTAATTTTTAATTTGTTTTTATGTATTACATTGCAAAGTCAAATTTTCTCATTTAGAAAAATGATTTATAAAAATCAACAACATAGAAGTGATATGTGAAGTGTGATTATGATATAGGCTTAAAAATAAATTAAAGTTCAATAATAACAATTAGTATTCAATTATTTTGAGTTTGAAAATATATTGAATAAAATTTTGATATATTTTTGAGGGTGCAAGTATTTTAAAAATTAAACAATTAAGCTCTAAGTTTGAAAATGTGTTAGTGAATACAATAAAAAGGAAATTTTGAACATATTGCTATTCACACCATTGTTTTACTGTTACACACCCTCTCCTTAATCAAACCTGATCTGGGCCAAGCCCAACTTCCCTCATCAATCCCGGTCTCTCTTATCTCAGAGTCATCGGTCACTTTCCTAAAACCCTAAAATGTGAAACAAAAGCGTTATCTCCCTCAATCGCCACAACCGCCTTTTATTTCCTTCACCACCGACGAAATCGATCTCTTTTGGTAAAAAAGAACCACAATTTATATATCTCTTCAACCTCCTCTCTCTCTCTCTCTCTCTCTCTCTCTCTCTCTCTCTATATATATATATATAT
>Ga0315915_1003071_pt1 | contig 21248 bp, 19 predicted proteins | sample MpolbnodulesMG_FD_207738 | JGI IMG/M metagenome (GOLD analysis project Ga0315915, IMG submission 207738) | Medicago polymorpha root nodule microbial communities from Los Angeles, California, United States - branched nodules | ecosystem: Host-associated > Plants > Roots > Nodule | place: USA... | reverse complement strand
TCAATCCACCACATGATAAACCAGAAGCAAATGTGACAGCGTGTTGCTCAGCAATTCCCACATTAAAAATCCTATCTGGAAATTTTTCCATAAACAGTTTAAGTGACGGCTCTGTCGTGATTCCTGCATGAACAACCACAATGTCTTTGTCTTTCTCAGCTTCGGCTACCAGACTCTCCACAAAGCAATCACCATATGTTTGAAGCCGACCAGCATTGTCTAACAAATCAGAACTAACCAATTCTGAAAAGTTAACATACACAACCAATTAGAAAGCGATTGCGAAAATCACATATTATTCAAATTTTCAAAATAATGAGGAAGTCAAGCCATTAAGAAACTAAGCTATAATTTCCTGGTTTCAAAAGCATGGTACTACACCTATAGGAAATATTAATTATATCCACCAGAGTCAAGATAAGAAGCCAAATAAATGCAGTGTTGGTTTCAGCTCATATCAGGAAATGGTAAAAAAAAAAGGCTTGGGAAGAATATTTAAATGGATAGAGAAAAATCTAAGAAAACATTGAGAGAAAACCTTAAAAAATACCCAGTGTAAATGGTTTTACTAAAATTTGGTGTTTTGATAATGGTGTCCGTTTATCCATATAGTTTACTCCAACCAGTAGGATTGGGCTTGGTTTGTTTTTTATATGTAAGTTAGTGTATAGAGTATTAGAGTTTATCTGTAAGGTAATCAATAAATGAAGTGATTGGTTTCATTTTCTGAAAGGCTTAAGCATCTGAAACAAATTCAACAAGGGGGGAAATCTAGGACGCATTTGATGCACACTCAGGCACATTAAAAGTAGGCCAAAACGGTTGAGTCTAAGCACAACTTTGTATCATGATTATTATTGTTTGGTGGTAAATAGACAATACAAACAATGTAAGGTAAAATTTACTTCAACATCCTTTATACTGTGTAATGTTTATGTCCTGCTAAACATTGCAACACATATAGAGGAAAATGAATATTTTGGTGTTTTAGATAGCGACATAGTGTTGTCACATATCTTCTTGAGTATTAAAATCTAGAGTTTCTTTCTGTACCACACTTCTACATTTGTTCTATCTCTTAACCATTTTAAACATGTAACAAAATTTCTTGTCTTGTCCAGTTCCTCGTTTTTAATTAAATCAGTAGACTCCTAGACTGTAATCTCATTTTATTTACAAGAAATAGCACATAATGGAACAAAACATATGATACACTTATGATAGAATAATAAAAGCAATACCATCTTGTTGCTTGTCTGTTATGTAACTTTTTTTATTGTGTTCTTCAACCTGATTTTCATCAGTTATAACATGAACCAAGACAGGACCCATTGAATCCAAAGAAGCTACTTCTTGAAGAACACTTATTAGATCTTCGATATTGTGTCCATCCACTGGGCCTATGTAATACAACCCAAGCTCTTCAAATAGAGTAGAACCTGGTGGACCCATCATACCACGAGCATATTCATCAACTTTAGCTGCTAATTCATGCATGCCTCTGCCAATACGTTTTGTAACACCCTGTGGTAAAGCAGAAGTGGGGATCATTACGATGTAGAGACTGGAGGCCAAATAAGGATCATCATTATTACTTTTTAGACAGATGACTTATTTTGAATGATAAAACATGGAAACGCTAGTTGAATATAACCCTTAAGATATACAACCTATGAAGCACCAATACGTCAAAATAGCAACCGTATCGTATCCGATACGCCGATACGCTCTGATACTCTGTCGATAAGTATCGACGGCATATCTGAATTATTTATTTATTTTTTAAAAATAAAATAATTTCGATACGTCGTCGATACGCGGCCGACACGCCTCGGATACGCCACTGATACGGCTGGTTCATCTCTGATTGTTTAGTTTTTTTCCAATAAAAAATTTTCCCCTCCTTAATTTCCGATCTCTCCTTTAGTTACCTCTTCTCATTCCTTTAATAGATACAGTGAATTTTTCTATGATTTCATTACTTATTGCAGCTATGTTTTTCTTTACTTTAATTGATAGTTGAGTTGATACATTTAACCGATTGCTCATTCAATTGTACGTTAACTACAATTGCTTTTGGATTTTACCGTAAATATTTTTTCTATAAATGTCAATTCAATTTCGGTAAAAATAAATAAATGTTTCAAGCTGTCTGTTTATTTTAATTTTCTTAAATTACAATAATATATTTATTACATATATAATTTTTTATATGCATATCTCAAACTTATCGTATCCTATGTTTTTCAATGAACGACGTATCACCGTATCGGATACGCGTCGTATCCGATACTTGTATCGTGTCCGTGCTTCATTGTATACAACCAAGCACTTCTGTTTTTGGGGTTGGGGGATTTGCACATTCACTTATATTTCCTAATGCACACAAAGACGAGCTGAGTAGTCACATTAAATCAAAATGGAAAGTGATGTATATTTTTAAAGGCCTTAAATCATTTCATAATGCTGATCGTGCATCCGTTTTGAAGTGCTTACTTAGCACACAGACTTTCTTTTCATAGAAAGTTCATTTAAAGTTGAATGATGTGGCATTGTCACGACGACCATGTATGCTATTGAACAACACACACTGAATGCTAACTTACAGATATCTTGCAATTTCTCTGCAAAGGAGGAGAACAAGATGCATACCTTGGCAGCTTCTCTAAACTTTCGGAAAGATTTACTGGATTGGAGCCTGCTAAGGGTACTAGATAGGGCATTGACAGAGGTTTTCGAGCCCTCCTCAATTTTTGGGAGTAAAGAGTGGCGGCTATCGTTCAAAATTACCACCATATTTGAGTCCAAATAACCTGCATTGCTCATTGCCTCATAGACCTGGCCAGACATAGTTGTCCAATTGCTGATAACTGCAACTACACGTTCTCGTCTCCCTTTAATATCCCTTGCAACTGCCATTCCTGAAACAAAATATACTCCATATGACTTTGAGAACATTTGAGATTTCACCTAAAATAATTTCATTAGTTCGTTTAAGAAGGAAAATGAAAAATGCAACTAATCAACCAACCCACATACATATGATCGAAACAGAAGATGAGAATTAAACGAACATGAAGAAAGCCTGAACATTGCTCCAAGAAACTAATATAATATCATGAAAGAAGGAAGGAAGAAAAATATAAAGTACCAAGTCCAGCAGATATACTGTTGCATCCATGACCTGCACCAAATGCATCGTATTCACTCTCAAATCGAGAAGTAAAACCAGAAAGACCGTTCTTTTTTCTTATTGTCTTCATGAGGGATCTCCGTCCTGTAAGTATCTTATGTGCATATGTCTGCAGACAAATTGGATTGTTTTTTTCTTTTAATTGAATGCTTAGGAAATGAACTCGACGAAAAGAACAATGTTAATAATCTTACTTGATCACCGACATCCCACAATATCTTGTCAACTGGAGCATGAAAAACATGATGAATTGCAACTGTGAGGTCCACGGCAGCCATACTTGGATTTATTGATATTTGTGTGCCCGAGAAAATAGAAGACAACTCTAAACGGATTTCAGCAGCTAGTTGTTTCAACTCATGCTGAGAAAGGTTCTTCAAGCAAAGAGGGTTTTGAACAGTGTCAAGAATGGGTGTTGGAACTTTCTCCCAGTAGAAATCATCAATATCAGGTCGTGCACATACTCGATGAATTAAGATTCTAGAGGAAGAATACAAGGTGATTCTGCAAAGGGGAAATTGAGAGATTGAGCAATCCAATCTGCGAGTTAGGGATTGGGATTTCAAAGGGATTGCAAATGGGTATCTAGCACAAACAGTACCCATCATTACTCAAATCTTCAAATGAATCAAAGTATCATCGACACACAAAAAAATATCCACAAATACAAATTGTTAGAAAACGAAGCAAGAGACTCGCTCTTGCTGAAGCTCATCTTTCGTTAACACTGTGTTTGGTTCAAAAGAAAACCAAAGGAGTGAAGCTAGAGAGAAAGAGCATTTCCATCGTTTGGAACAATGTTCAAAAGTAAGGGAAAACAAGAATCTAGATGGGTCCCACTTTAATTTTGTGAAAAGCAAGGAGATAAGTTTTTTTGCATTGCAAATATTTTGGATCAAATTTACAATCTCTGTTGTCTTTTCCAAAGCACTCTAGTATTATGCGACATAAAATTTACATGGATCTCATCCATTCAAATGAGTTACGTATAAATTCAATGGAACTTGTATGAATATTAACAAAACTAGATTCGTGTTATCGCACAGGTCAAAATTAATGGAGAAGGATATATATTGCAACATGATCCATTACATAAACAACAAAACAGTTTTGCAAAAAATAATCTGAAGGAAACATGATAGATGATCACAAATTTTGGAAAATCTCTTCATAAACTACATTTGAAGTGGTGTTGATGCAATCCCCGTTATCATTAGTTAACAATATTTTCAGACCAACTCTTGATATAATACGTGAGATTGCAACGTATAGTTGACCATACGAGAACACTGATTGTGAAAGATATATGTCAACTTGCTTAAGTGAGCGAACTTTGGTTTGTGACGCAGATAGGGGAGCAAACTTCCTATTTGATGATAGTTCTCTCCATTCATAACAAAGATGGGTGGAGCACTGCCATTATTCTTTGTTTTATCTATCTTTGCACCGATTGATGTAAAGGCCAATATGTTATTAAATGATTTAATGTTTTCTTGAAAAAACTTGATTTCCTATTATTTTGAAATCTAGATCATGCAAAGGCTGCGACAGTTTACCAAAACGGGCAATGTTAATTCTCCCTTGCATACAACACATGGAAAACTCTGGAATAGATGTGTTACGGTGTTTGGAGACTCTTTCCTCATACCACATGGCTGCCTTGTACCATCGACAAACAAACGCGGGCTCTCCCACATCAAAATAGTCTGCAATTATATAGAGTTCAATAAACCAATTACGCTTCATTATGTCGATACATGAGGCGCATAATTCATGGTGATATCAGAAGCGTTTCACATAATGACATATGAGTATAACTTATGGAAAGGAAGTGATAGACACGACGAAAAGAAAAATTCTGAAATTATTAAACCAAAATTGTTATTAAGCCAAAAAGTTAAAGCCTCATAACATGATTTGGATAGGTTGAAGGATTGTTTATACCATTTGTGATGTCAAACAATGGGGATCTCTGCTGATTAACTTTGAGCCTCTTGCTTGGTTCCATGACACTGTAAACACCAAAAGGCATGCGTTATATTAGAGATGGAATACTATTGTGGTTCAATAGTAACGTTATTCAGATTTTTGCACCATAATGGTTCCTTTCAGTTTAATGGTTTCGTTTAGATCTGAAAAATACAGTTATATTATCATGAGGTGTTTTCTTGGGCGAGTATAGCAAATAATAATAGGTATATGGAAGTTTCTTATGGCAGCAAGTTCACAAACATCAAGTATCCATAGCCAACTATGTTGCCAAACAAAGCTAAGTTGCACAATGGGCATTGAAAAACGGGTTTGTTTGGCTCAAGACAAAATTGGAGTTTTTTTTTTTTTTTTTAAAGCTGTGAAGTTGAGACCAAAATTGGAGTTTTTTTTTTAAGTTAACACAATTTTTTTTTTTAAGTAGCCTAGTGGTTAGAGCTTACACAATTAAATGTAGAGAAATGGGATGTTCGGGGTTCGAACCCCAATCCTTATATATAATATGCAATATCCCTACCGCTAAGCTCACGGGGATAACACAACTTTATTAACTTAAAAACAAACACGACTTTTTACTTCTTCTGAGAAATGAATATAAAATATAAAAATGTTTGTCTTGTCACAACTCCAACAATTCCAAATAAATATTACTTAAACACACTTATAAAAATACACATAATTTAGTTATTTCAAAAATAAAGGTCATTTAAATATTTATTCTTCTACAATAGTTTATTTGAGGTTGCCATCACACAAGATTTTCTCCTAAACTGTGCATCCATTTTTTAAACGTTTAAGTATAAAACATGGAGAAAAACAATGATTTATGAAAGTTAAAAGTGATAGGCGGAGACACCATCCAGCTTGCCCGGACACTCGCGCGGGCTCAATCAATACTTTCTTTATATTAGGTCCAACCCAATAGCCCATTAACCCACATAATTTTTTTTTGGACAAACTCAAATATTTTTCACACGCGCACAACAAAAGTCACTTGATGATGTTGATATTATTCGAACATTCATCGTAAAGAGGTCTCGGAAATGTCATTTACCTCCTAATTTTATTTAGCACACTATTGGTAGGTTATATTTCATCTCTCTTATTTCAAATTGTACATTTGTTGATAAAATGACGGACCTCTTTTATTTCGATTTATGACTATTTACCTATACTATGACTATTCAAATAATAACATAAATAATATCAAAATAGTTGGTTTTTTCTTTTCCAATTATACTCAATAACAAATTTCGTTATAAGAATACCATATTTTTGGTGTCATTGAAAAAGATAAGAATTTATATTATATGATATTATATTTGTTACATTGTTGGTGTCATTGAAAAAGATAAGTTTAGTTTTTTTTAAGAAGAAAATAAATGCATAATTTGTTACAATATAAAGGTGCAAAATATATATAAGTATAGTATTTTTAGCCATCTATACTTGTACTTTTAATTAAAATCGAAATTTTATAAAAATAATTATACGCACTATGCAACACTAAAATAAAATTATACGCATTAGCGTAACAAAAAAATAGACAGACAGACATACTTTAAACGCTAATGTGTGTGTATATGTTTCATAAAAAAAAATACCGTTTATAATTTTTAAACATTTATGTAATAAAAAGGGCACGCGAGTGTCTGTCTCTTCGCTAGTATATATTATGTCATATGTGAATTTACGATAAATTTTTTTCCCATAATCTATAAAATTAAATTCTTAGCTCCGCCATTGGTCTGATAATAAGGAAGTAATTTTTGTTATTAGACAATTTGAATAATTAGATAGAATAGAAAGCAAGATCTTGTTTTGAAAGGTTAATACTTTTTTTTTTTGGATGAAAGATTAGTACTTAATAACGTTTTGAAATTATAATCTAACTGTAGTGAGAAATAATCTTTGTTACAAGATCCAAGTGGCTGCCACTAAAGTAAGGGAATTAGCTTCCAAATTTTTTAAGGTTAAAATTAGGCCTCTAAATCTTTTTTGCTATTTCTGGTTCCTGTAATTTAGCGCATTTTTTGTTTTTAAAATTCAAAATTTGATGTTTATGTTTTTTAATTTCATCTCTATATAAATTTGCGTTTTTGGTTTTAGTCTCTGTACTAACACTACTTATCATCTCTCTTGCCATCTCAATAAATTTTGCCAACTAATACCTGCCACGCGTGCCTCCATTACCCACAAAGCATTTTTGTTGACGGAACCTGATTGCAGGGGCAATTTCCAAAAGGAATCGAAAATACAAAGGTTGTTTTAGAACAAAAAAACTTACAGGGACGAAAACAAAAAATGCGCTAAATTACAGGGACCTTTTACATATCTAAGCCTTAAATATATTTTCGTAAGTTATATTCTTTAAACATATTTGTGCCTGACTTGGTTGATTGTTAATTGGATAGTTGTAGACATGTAGTTCATGTTGCAAAAAATATTTATTTCATTGGTTATACGTATGAGTTTTTTTATTCTTTAGATTTCTATTAGTAGTAGTATAATGTTAGTTGTTGAAAAAATATTAAGACAGGTTGTATGCATCCAAAATATATACAAAAGTAAAAAAAGTATTTTATATTTGTATTAGAATCAATACTACTTCGTTGTTTCAAGGTTTAACAATTACTAAACAATATCTATATTATATATTATTTTTCAACATGAGGAATGCTAGCGACACTCACTTTCGAACACTCTCTCTAACACTCACTCTTTTATTGGTTTAAATCATTGTGAGTGTACACTTTGGAAATAGAACCAACATAAAGTGGTGGGACATGCATGAATTTCATCCAATAAAAGAGTGAATGTTAGAGTGTTCAAAAGAGAGTGTTGCTAGTATTCCTCTTTCAACATATATTATCAACTAAACTAAATTTTTGTTTAAAGAAATTCATATGCTATTGGGGTTGAGTATAATAGAAAGAGTTAGACTCCCACAATCTGACAAATCAATGTTTCAAACTCTAATATAAAGCGATATTCATATTTAGTATATGACATGCCTTAAATAAAACTACATATTTAGTGTTCTTAATTTTTATGTTTTTTTTTATCAATACATTTAAAAGACCTCGATTTAAAATTCGCTTCGGACTTACAAATACAAATGCACTAGTTCGACTCTTTGTTATCGTAAGCAAATAGTAAAAGTTTAATTTTTTTTGACAAAAAATATAGTAAAAGTTTATCTTAGTACTTGTTCAAGCGCAACCCATCTCTTGCAAGCAAACAAAACATAACCCATTTTATCTACATATCTTGCCGTATTGGCAAAATCGCTTACTTTTGTCTGTTTTCACTTGTAAACAAAGATCTGTATTTTCGGTATAAAAACACATTAAATGTCTGCACAAAAAAAATCACATTAAATGTTATCCCCTAAAATGAAGTGTTCCAGCTATCCAAATCAATAATTTCACCTGAAAGTAGGAATTTATTAGATGAAAATGAACAAAACAACAGTGTACTGTAAAGCAATTGCTTCCTTTTTCAAGTCTTAAGACTCAATTAATTACTAGTTACTTGTTTCTTGATCAATTGTTATTTATCTGCTCATCTCTGCAATTTCAATTTCAAATTTAATTCCATACAGCACAGTGCTATAAAGTTTTGAAGTGCCCACATCAGGTAAGTCCATGCGCTTCATGATTCTTCTTAGTTTTTTGGTTACGTTTTGTTTGATTTTTACTTATAAAAATGTTTAATTTTTAAATATAGGAAAATACTAACCATTGCCCTTAGAGCATATAAGGAGATAAAAATAGAAATACAGTATTGAAAAATGGCGAAAAGTGATAAATTTAACTTTTTAAAAGTCAAAATATTGTTGAAACCAATGCAAACATGTTACTTTTGACTTCCTTAACCATTGTCATCAACTATTGTCCTCAAAGGGCAATGGTCAACAAGACCCTTAAATATATTACTTATATTCTGTCGCAATCTAACCCAACTAAATTAAATTAGGCTGATATATAGATTTAAAGTTTGAAATTCATATCTAAACATTAAGTTTATGGTTTTCTTTTAGGGAAATGCTAACCAATACCCCCGGGGCACTGGTTAAGGATATAAAAAAGGAAATTATATAGTAGTTAATGCATTGAAATTGTGTAATTAATTTATAATAAAGTCAAAAACAGTTTCCTTTTATGGTAATAATTCCCTTTTATGGTATGCTTAACCAGTGCCCCGGGGGCACCGGATAGCAGGACCCTTTCTTTTAATACATATTGTATTTAAGACCAAAAGCTGACAAGCAAAGAAAATTATAGATATAAAGTTTGAAATTTATATCTAAACATGGACAAAAGATTTAAATGATTTTAATAAAATAAAAGATCAAATTGTCATATGAAATTAACAGACTACAAACATCAATTTACCTTTATTATTTATTTATCGTAGTAATTCCTAACTATTAGGATTTGAATAGAATTCCCAAAAAAGACAACATTTTGGTTCTTCTCTTTCATTTTTCTCTCATTCTCTTCTACTAAAAATGAAGATAAGTTTGAATAATTTATCACGTCAAATAAAGGCTTTGAATATTTATTTATTTATAATTTAAAAAATGGATTTGCTAACTCCTACGTGCCAACCAGTAACTACCAACGGCGGTGGCCGGCATCGGAGACCCGTAATTTGGACCTTGACTGTCTGTTAGTAAGTGTGGACATAATAACAAATCAAGGGACCCATAATTTTGATTCCACTGCCACAAACCGACGAGGGCATCCAAGAATTTGTTTTTGGAATTACAGGAAGGGACTATTTTTTAGATTTTTTTTTTAATTGTCAATGTTGATAGTTAATTGTTACATTTTTTTGGGTTAGAAATGGAGTTAAATCACGACCTTCTTACGAGTAGGGTGTAATGGTTTAGATTAACATGAAATCAATTCCAAAAACAATAAAGATCATGTTTGATTGCTTTAGTTCAATTTTAATCCGAACATGAAAAAAAATTAAACCAACTTAATTGGTTTGGATTCAAATTCTAAATCTATGCATTTTTTTAGGAATAAATCTATGCATTTGTTTAATATATTTTATATTTATTTTGTTTCATTTCATCATATCATCTTAAAAACTAGTTATATTGCACTAATGTATTTTTTTAATCAATTTAAACTTTTTTCATCGTAGTTTACTTACTAATTTTAATAGTATAAAAATTTATAGTGTTAGTTAATAAAATGATTTTTGAATATAAGTTTGTTAAATTGTTAAAAGTAACAACAATTTAAATGAACCAAATCAACCCAATTTTTTTATTTGAAAGATCAAATCAAACTAACTTATTCTTCTAACTTATTCTTCGTAAAAAAAATATGAAACCAAACCCATTATTTGTCTCATCTATACTTACGACTTAGAAGGATTTTGTTCACACTTCACTCAATGTTAGAAAACACTAGTAATTTACCAATATAACTTCATCGGTAGTTAATTGTCGATGAATTTTAACCAACGACAGTTAACTGCTGATGAACATTTACGTCTTTTTCTGATGTGTACATCAACGAATTTTGAAGTGTATACATCAATTTTCTACGACTCCTATGTTCTTCCACAAGGCCCAAACCACAAAATAAGAATAATTTTTTAGATTAATATCCAGGGCGGTCCTAAGATTTTTAGTGCTCTGAGCGAAAGAAAAAAATTGTGTCATTTTAATTATTCTAATATTTTTCTTCTTGTATTTTTTGTTGCACAAAATTCATTTATAATCAAAGTTCTCTAAAAAGATATTTTCAATAAAATTAATCAAAACAAATTAAAAAGAAATATATCTATATTGTACCAAATACTAAGTAAAAATAATAACTTCTGTGCCTCTAAAAAAAATGGTGCCTTGAGTTACTGTCCCCCCGCCTGCCCTCAGAGCCACCCCTGTTAATATCGCTTTTCCTTTCTGCTTTTTTGGTGCAACATGTTTATACACTTATATATATATATATATATATATATCCCTATGAATAAGTATTTGTTCTTCCTCTGAAAAGTAGTATATGCCTTTTTTCTCGAAAGGATTATTGGTCAACGAATATTTAATCAAATTCTACAATTAGCCCATAAAATACTCTAGAAACTCGATAGAACAGTATTATTTTGATTCGTCTCTATGTCACAGTATATTGATAGGCATGTATATAGGCAACGGGGTTGGCGCCAAGCAGACCATAGATTTTTCCGCGTTGACTTTAGCGTATGTAATAAATAAACTAATTTTGCCTTAGAGTTTCTTCAATTAGTTAATTTGTACTTTATGCAGCAATCATGTTCAAGTCTCAATATCTTTCCTTCCAACACCTAATCATCCTCCTCCTCCTCTCAATACTGTTCATCCACTTCTCTCAAGCTGACGTTGGCACTGCTTCCCATTATAGCCCTCCCTTTTTACGTAAGTGCCCCCTCCTATGCCTCAACAATAGCCGCATCCTCCACTGCCTGGTGCATCAGTTGTAGGAACCGTTAGATTTAAAAAGAGAATCATTTAACGGTTCTTACCTATGATGCAAGAGCGGCAGAGGATGTACGTTTGAAAATAAAGCAGCTGATAAAATGTGACATAGTTAACAAATTTGTTGTGTTTTATGGAATGTGACAAGACAGCGACCGCATGTTTTGGGGGAGATGCGTCACAATTTCCGTCGAGCAACATGTTTGGTTCAGCTGGAGAAGGTATATGGGACAATGGTGCAGCGTGTGGGAGGCTGTATGAGGTGAGGTGTATAAGTGCAGCTGTTCCTAGGACTTGCATTCCTGGTCAAACCATTCAGATTAAGATTGTTGATAGAGCACAGTCTTCTGTTTCTAGGCCTTCATCGGATGATACTTCCATGGTTCTTTCCACCACTGCCTTTCAGATCATTGCAAATGTTTCTTCATCCTTGATTAACATCGAATTCCAACAGTAAGTTATATTATTATTCATTTCATATGATGAATCATTAGGTTTACTTTCTCTTTCTTATTGTTTATTTTCCGTGTTGGTTGTGTTTTGGTGAGCTATTAATTATATTGCCTATATATTACTCCACATAACAAGTTGGTTAGTTGTTGAAAAATCAAATGTTGAATAGTGGACTTGTTAATTGTTTAAATGAAATTGTGAAAACGAGAGGGTTGAATATTACTAAAAGTTAAAGAGTTTATGAAAACTACAATATTTTTCTAGTTAGGTACTGAAATGTGGTATTTTTTCATGTGCAGGGTTTGAAAATTTGAAATAGGCAATGAACTTAGATGGCGGCATTATGCAAGTTTTTTGCTCTGAAACTTATTTAAATGGTGATCGCTCGCTGCAGAGGAACTTAAATGAGTAGCATTTGTATGGATTTTGGTCCTAAGGGGACAACCCGTTTTCTTCAAATTACCCCTTTTTAAAATTACATTGACTAATTATGTGATATTCTAACTGAATAGTACTGTGTTCATATAAGCTCTATTACTTACTGTATGTATGTTTCGATTCTTTTTTGAAAACAACTAAGTTAGGTTGACTCCACAGTTCAATTATTGTGCAATTATTGATTTGAATATCCTAAGTCATGATTCATGCCGCTTACTGCGAAATCACGGTGTAAATCAGACAGAATTTTAGTAGTATAACTAAAAGCAATCAAAAACAGGACAATCAATTATTTTCCTTACTTCGCTATATTTTTTTTATTTTTTTCTTTTCATTTTCATTTTCATTTTTTACAAAACAGGACAATTATGTAGAGTTTTTTATTTTTTTTATTTTAAAAAAAAGATGTTTATAACATATCATTAATAATAATATCATGAATATAACGTGGATATGAAAATAAATAGCGAGACTAACTGATAACACAACTTCTCTGGCTAAAGTATGAGCTATCGTATTTATTTGTCGTCTGTTGAACTCTACCCGATAGTTTGTGAATTGTGAATGAATGAGTTTCTGGCACCCTGATATGATATGACCAAATTCTAAAACAAGAGGTCTCTTGAAGTGAAAAGTGTCGTTGGTTGTTTTAGAATCCACCACAATGTCTACATTGTCCGTTTGCATGTCCCTTAACCATTCTATAGTATTAAAGAAAGAAACCTAAAGTTTCACCAACATGAACAAAATATAAAGGAGAGAAACTCATTGTTTTGTTAAAACAAAAGCTCCATCATCGCTGTACGCACATATACCAATGCATATACAATTCATAGATTGCGAAAAGGAAGTATCTATATTGCACTTGAGATGACCAGGGGTCAACCTTTATCAATGCACATCACGACCTGCAGTTGACGAGGAACACGACGACATGGAAAGCCTCGTGTGCGAAGCCGGAGTGGTTTGTTGATTGCTACTTGCAGTAAGAGTGATATTAACGTCCCCACCAATAAACACAAATCTTTTTTAACATGTTTTGTCCTCATTTACACACTATTTTAAAAACTTTCCAAAATGTAAGTTAAAGAATTTGATTCAATGGTCTTCTTTATTCAAGAGATCCCAAAACACGGAAATAGAGTATATTTAAATTCAACAATGATACAATATATTTTTTTTTCTTTTTCTGAATCAAGAGTGTAATGAAAAAAAAGGATATTGTATCATTGTTGAATTTTTCTGAATCAAGAGTATATCAAAGAGATGGTAAGACATCCTAACTATGTTGTCACCCCTTAGAAGCTCTCATTCTCTCCCAAGCACTCATAAATATTATTAAAAAAAAAGGAAAAAAAATATAAGAATAAAGCTAACAAAAATTCGAAAGATTACGATGATCCAAGCCTGACAAAAATAATATCTCACCATAAAAAATCAGAACAGTCATGCCCCAAGGCTAGTTTGAAGAAAAATAAGGCGCAACTTTTTAAATTCCAAAGATTATGTACTAATTTTGAATTCTGCACTTTGATTTTTCTCCTTTTTTTTAAGGTTTTTTTCCCATTAAACTATCGATTTTTTGTTGTTTTTTTAGGGGAAATTTTTATTTAATGATGGCTAATGGACTCGTTCAACTAGCCTGGCAGCAATTAATTGAGTTGGATGTCACTTTGGAAAAATTGATGTACATCCAATTTTAAGATGTTTACAAAAAAAAGTCTTTAGTTCTTTAATGTTCATGGATAACGTTTTCTAAGTTTTTAAATGTCCTCTAGAATTTGTCAAAACAAAAATGTCCTCTAGAATTTACATATCGTCTGCAGCTTTGTTGGTTTAGACTTTAAAGCTTATTTTATATTTTATCGAGACTTAATTATAAGAAAAAAAACTAATTGAATAAAGATTAAGAAAATATGTTACATTCATTTTTTCTATGTAATCTAGATCATCAATACCAATATATTAAAGGAATATTTGAATTTGGTGTATATATATTTTTCTTTATAATTTTATGTTTTTCATAAAATTATTCAAATCTTAAATTAAAAAATCACTTAAATTCTATTGCAATAGGTACCCGTACCACCCATGAAGAGATTAAGAAACCATAAGAAAATAAATACAACAAGAGTCTTAAGATGAAGTTGTGCTAGTCGTGTGCAGTGCTACTAAAGAAGCATAGGTACCACCCTTGCTGAGCAACGTTTCATGCTTTCCTTTCTCTTCAATCACTCCATTTTTAACCACTGCAATTGAATTTGCACCCTTTATGGTAGATAGTCTATGAGCCACCACAATGGTGGTTCTGTCCACCCTCGATCTATCAAGTGCATCATGAACCACTTTTTCAGACTCAGCATCAAGTGCACTTGTGGCTTCATCTAGTAGTAATATTCTTGGATTGTTAACTACGGCTCTTGCAATTGCCACACGCTGCTTCTGTCCTCCTGAAAGTTGAATCCCTCTCTCCCCTACTATTGTATCATACCCCTGCACATGTTGTTTTTCAAGAATTCAGAACCTCATAGGCCATGCCACATAAATAGCTAGTTATTTGAAATATTGGAATTCACATGTTTGTTGCAAACTATGAAACATTGACAGCCACACAGTCACTGAACATGACTTCAGATCGATGACGTGTTTAGTGACATGCGTAGTGTCTGACACCGACACATGGTTACATTCAATCACTTTAATTTCTTAAATTATTACAAGAGTGTTTACATATCAGTGTCACTATTGTGTCCGACGTCCTAATTTGCGTTGGTATTTTTCATAGATTGTGTGTATTTACCTGCTGCAAACTGCTAATGAACTTATGAGCATTTGCAAGTTTTGCTGCAGCTATAATTTCAGCCTCAGTTGCATTGCCACCTTTTCCATAAGCAATGTTGGCTCGCACGGTGTCATTGAACAACACAGGCTCCTGTGTTACCAGGCCCATTTGTTGCCTAAACCATTTAAGTTGAAGCTTTCGGATTTCTGTTCCATCCAGTTTAATCTGACCTGAATCTGGATCATAAAATCTTTGCAACAATGATATCACTGTTGACTTTCCACTTCCACTTTCACCTACTAGAGCAACTGTCTGATTTTCAATAGATGGATTGTTTGATAGTGAGTTCTTGTGAGAATTAATGCATTAAACTAATATATAATTTTTTAAGTTACCTGTCCCGAATGAATGGTCAAAGAAAGATCTTTGAATATATGAACATCAGGTCTAGTTGGATACTTGAAAGTGACATGATGGAACTCAATATCTCCCTTCACATCTTCCAATGTCATTCCAGTTTCATCATTGGGGTCTATTTTTGATTTCTGATCAAGAATTGCAAATATAGAAGCAACAGAACTTTTTGCTTTACTAGCTCCTACAGCCATGAATCCAGATTGAGCTATTGCGACGGCTGCCATTGTGAGAGAGAAAAATACCTGAAAATTAGGAAATTAAATGCTTGAAGCTAGAACAATGTGATGAATTCAGCTCTTAAAATCCTTGTTGCTTTGTGTATATTTTTGTGAAAAACATATTAATCTGTTTTAGAATTAGCTTATACTTTGTAAGTAACAATTGACACAAGTAAAAAATTTAAATTTGACTTCTCTGGAGTGAAGGTACAACAATTCTGAACTTTGTCCTCTATATGTGACATGACATCCAAGTTTGGACAATAACTTACTTGAAAAACATCTGATATTGAGGTTTTGCCATTCTTAACTAGTTGGGCTCCAGCATAAAAACTGCATGCATAAACACAGAACATAAAGAAGATTGATAAGCCAAAACCAACTCCACTAACTATACCCTGCCTTTTTCCTGTCTGTACTGGTACTACACATTTCTTTTGGTATAACTCCATCACCTTCTCTTCAGCACAGAAAGCGGAAACTGTTCTGATATTCCCTACTGCATCATTCGCTACTTGACTTGCTTCCTCATATTGTTTCTGTCAAACATATATAGAGCATAGTAACATCATGTCAAATGGATATTAGTACTAATTAAATACATAAAGCAAAATATGTGCTAAATAAAAATAGACATGCTTTGAGACGACAATTGAATCACATTTGTGTGTATAAGGCACAAACCCTTGCATCTGTGCTGAATCCTTGCATGGACTTGATTTGCAAATGTCCATTTACTAATAGTAGAGGTAGCAAAACAAGAATGATGAGAGAAAGCTGCCAACTAGTTTCAAATCCAATTACCAAGGCTGTAATTATAGTGGCTATATCTTCAACAAGCAAACCGAGTGCATCCCCAACCAAAGTTCGAATCGAAGCAGCATCGGTTGACAGCCTTGCACCAAGTGCACCACTTGAATTCTCAGCTTTATCAAACCATCCTACTTCCATGTGAATTATTTTCTGAAAGCACATTAACCGGATCCTTTTTATCAACTTAGAACCAGCTACAGCAAAAAAGTAGGACTTTAACGGCTGAAAAACGAATGAAGCCACACTAAAGAACACAAACATTAATGCCCAAAACTTCACATCTTTACGAAGTTCATCTGCAGGTTCAAAGAATGTATTTATCATCTTGGAGACCAAAAGTCCCAGAATAGGTTGCATTGCTCCAGTTACTGCTGCTGCTAGAGTCCCAATGAGTAGCACCGGGATTTCAGGCTTGTTAAGATAAGCGAGGCGAAGAAATGGGACATCTGGAGTCTTACTTTTATGTGATGCTGCTGTTGAAGGAAGAAATTCAGACACTCCTTCAAGTGTGGTAGGCCTTGACTCTCTTCCAGATTCTACAAATGTTTCTAGCTTATCTGAGTCATTAGCACCATGCTGTTCTGATGAATCCTTTTTAATTTCTTGCAGCCTAATGAGCTGACTATAAGCTCCATCAGGATCATTAGTGAGCTCATCATGTGCACCTAATAACCAGTTAGAAGATATATGAATGCTTCATTGCAAGTGTCAATGAAAACTGATGACTTTAAAGCAAATCGCCGTACTGAGTTTCATTTTTCTACTACTTTAAAGAAAATTACTGCATTATACCTTTTTCTACTACTTTTCCTTGGTGAATAACGGCAATGATATCAACATTCCTTATTGTGCTTAGGCGGTGAGCTACAATGATCGTTGTTCGGTTTATCATAATTCTTTCTAGCGTCTCTTGTACCACTCTTTCAGACTCTGCGTCAAGGGCACTTGTTGCTTCATCTAGGAGTAGAATTCTTGGATCTTTCAGAATTGCTCTTGCTATAGCTATTCTTTGCTTTTGGCCTCCAGAAAGTTGAGCTCCATGCTCGCCAACCATCGTATCAAGTCCCTAAATTAATAATTTTCATGAACTAGTAAGGTAAAAGGTACATAACATGTAATGAACAAACATATACTAAAAAATCGTCTCCAGTATTGTATAATTTGAAACTGATGTTGAGATCTCACATGGGGAAATTTATCAATGAAGATAGCAGCTTTAGAAAGTTCTGTTGCAGCTCTGATTTCTTCATCTGTTGCTCCATCCTTACCATAGGCAATGTTCTCTTTAATGCTACAAGTAAAGAGAACTGGTTCCTGACTGACTAAGCCTATTTTTTGTCTGATCCATTTCAGTTGAAATTCTCTGAGGTTGATATTGTCAATGAGAATTTCACCACCCTGTGGATCATAAAATCTCTCTATCAAACTAATAACCGTCGATTTCCCACTCCCACTTTGTCCTACCAAAGCCGTGGAAGTGCCGCTTGATATTGAAATTGAAAGTGCATTGAATATCATTTCATTTGGCCTTGAAGGATAACTAAAGCAAACATCCCTAAGTTCTATATCTCCAGAAATATCATCTAGTTGCCTACCAGCAGTGTCATAAGCATCAATATTCGGCTGCCTCTTTATTGTCTCAAACATTTTAATGGCGGCAGCTTGTCCAGCAGCAAATGCAGTTAAGCTTGGAGATGCCTGTCCAAGAGACCTAGAAAATAAAATTAGTTCAGAAAAAGTGATGTATGTAAGTGCATTTTGTTTGGAAAATTAGCTTGGAGATGACCGTCCCTATAAAGTCAGTATCAGATAACTAGGCAGACCAGAAAATACAATTTCACATCGCACTAACAATGACAGAGAAATAAATATCAGAGACACCAGAATTCCACAAGTTATAAATTTTAAGATATGTAATAACGTATGGACACACGGTGTAGATGATATATATAGCAGAAACTAACTTAACTTACAAGGAACCCGTCAGTACTGCAAAAAATACACTTATGACTTCCCCTCCTGTATAACCTTTCTCTAGTACCATCTTCCCTCCAAACCATACAGCCAAAGCATAAGTACAATAAACAAATAAACGAACCAAGCCGAGGCCTAAACCAATAGCCAATCCCTCTTGCAGTCCAATTATGTAAGATTTAGTTAATGATTGATTGTATTGAGTTATGGCTTGCTTCTCGCCAGTAAATGATGCAACCTTGCGTATTCGAGTAATTGTGTTAGCTAAAGATATGAAAAGGAATAAAAAACATTAAAAAGTTCTTTATGTAGATTGGCGTACTGTTCGAATTGAACCAATTATCCGGTCTACTATAGTTGCTGCTTCAGAATATGCTGCTTGTCCACGAGATGCCATCTTTGCGAATGCAAAGCTCATTATGGAACCAGAGAGGACAAGAAGAGGAAGAGAAGATAGAAGGACAAGGCTTAGAAGCCAACCCTTGATGAATGCCACAACTAAACCTCCTAAAAAAGATGACACATACTGTATGAATTTTCCTACCTGAGAAGATATCACCCAAAAAAGGAAGAATAAGTTTGTTTGTTTTTGAAGGAAGGAAGAATAATTTATTATATTCAAATTTTGCTATCATAGATCAAATGATGATGCATTAATAGAAATACCTTCTCTCCCATGGCATCTTGAATAAGAACTGTGTCACCTGACATTCTTCCAACAACCTCACCACTGTTTGTTTCCCTGTCAAAGAAGCTTATATCTTGCCTTAAAATTGCTTTGAGGTATAAAGCGCGTACTCTTGCAGCTTGTCTCTCCCCGGTTACCATCCAGCATGCCACTTCTGCAAGATTTCATGCATAAGTAACACTGCAAGTTGAATTATACTACGCAAGAAAATTTGGCATGCTTACGCAGAAATGCTGCAAAAAAGGCGCCTGCACCCATGATTGCAAACTTGAGAGACACCTGAGCATGAAATGAACCATGTAGAATTATGAAATGAAAATAGGATAGTTTGAAATTCAAATTGTTCCCCTAAAAAATAAAATCAATTCCGGTTGAAGGGGAGCTAGTTGTTTGTTACCTTGGAAACTAGATGAACTATTTGGTTAGTGTTAACATTTCCTCCAAAAGCATCAATAGCATCTCCAATAATTATAGTCAGTAAAGGCATAGAGACTCCATTCGCAACAGCACCGATAGTCCCAACAAACATCAACAAATAATCCCAAGAGTCTGCAAATGAGAAAAGCTTGTAAAAGGGTACTGTTTTGTTGCTTTGATCTTTCACCTTGTTTTTCTTGGAATCTTGGTGCATGTCAGCCATTTCTTGGCCATTTTCAAGACCTGAAACTGGTAGATGACGATGATTTGTCGACCTTGTCATCTCAGCTGGAGTAATATCTCCATCCATGGTAGCCTTGGCCGACATTGTCCACAATAAAAACCTCTGTTGCTTACACCTTATAAAAACCACAATGAAACAGTTGAATAATGTTCACCGGTTTGAGTTAGCAAATATCTCATTAAGCTCTATCTAACAACTTAATTAAGCGCTTATGACATAAGCGCTTTTCATATAAGTGGTGATGTATAAGCTATTTTTACATCAAAAGATAAAATAAAAGAATGAACTACAAAGCAACAAAAGAATGAAGGAAACTATAAGAACTACAAAGTTTGATGGAACAGTTGGCAGTAGGCTTGCATTGCAAGCTAACTTGACCATCTTTAAACTATAAGATAAAGCAGAAGAATATATATTACAGAACTAGATGCTCATTACCAAAGCTAGCCATTTATATGCAACATGAGCTCTTTGAATAAGGGAAAAAAATGTATATGGAAAGTATCACACACCATCCACTAATTAAATCAACACTTGGAAGTTGTAATCATTCATCCTTGAATTATGTTTGAACTATGAATAGATATCAAATTTCAACGGTAGTTAGATAGTTCTAGACTATCTGAGAAGTGTTTTTTCCCTGTTATTTGTCACTTTAATAGTGTACGACTGTACGGTACAATTTCCTTTTCTTTTTTTTGTGGTGGTCGGGGTTTGAACCCTGGACCTTGCATATATTAATGCATTGTCCTTACCAACTGAGCTAAGCTCACGAGGACCAGTACAGTTTCCTTTGATATCACATGAAGTAAATTAAGAAATTGCACTCAATATTTTAAAAGTTAAAAATTTATATTTTCAATTCAAAACTTATTTTTTAATTCCATTTTTAGCTCTTCAAGCATAGCTCTTTAATCAATCCACTGCTTACATCAATATGAACCCTTTCCAAACATAATTCTAGACCATCAGAGAAGTTTTTTTTCTACCTGTTATTTGCCTCTTTAAATTACTATCTGGGAAGTAATTTAATTAATGCAATGCTTAAATTAGTTATTGCAAAACCTAAACAATTAATCACACACATATACTTGCCTAAGAACTTGTTATTTTAGCATGAATCACTATGAAACCCTTTCCAAGC
>Ga0315915_1003065_pt1 | contig 21284 bp, 13 predicted proteins | sample MpolbnodulesMG_FD_207738 | JGI IMG/M metagenome (GOLD analysis project Ga0315915, IMG submission 207738) | Medicago polymorpha root nodule microbial communities from Los Angeles, California, United States - branched nodules | ecosystem: Host-associated > Plants > Roots > Nodule | place: USA... | reverse complement strand
AGAGAATAAAAACATGCATATATACCTATGTTTATCTAAATTCATAGGTGCAGTTGCTTGAAAAGCTAGTGACGAAAATAATATTAAAAATACAGCAAGGCAGCAGTACACAAGTACGTTGCTTGAAAATAAAGGAAAATCTAAAAATAGAAAAGAGACCGACGGAATGTTTTACCCAATACCAACAAAAAAACAAATATATTTTATGGAGTCATGTAATTGAATTAAACTAAATTTTAAGTGTAAATTAAATTAATTTAATTTTTTTATCAACTAAGTTAATCATATTTTTTAATGTAACAATCAAAGATTTTAAGTTCAACTTGAATTTTAAAAATTCAATCATGTTAAGGTGCATTTGTTTCAGTTTTTAAAAAAATAAAAATAGATTTTTGGTTAAAAGAATCTAAAAAAATTTTAAAAAAATCTAAAGTTTTTTTTGAAGAGAAAAAAAAAAGATTTTGGAAAAGTTACTTAAAATAGATTTTCATTTTGAGGCTAAAAATGATTTTTTTTTTTTAGCAAAATAGATTTTTTTTTAAAATCTAAAACAAACACAACAAAAATAAAAAAAGTGATTTTTTTAGTTAAAAAAATCCAAAACAAATGGGCCTAAATCTTTGGAAAAAGAATTTATCGATTATCGTGGTTTTAGTTGTTTTAAAGTAGTAAACTTTACAATTACACGTAAAAGATATTCGATTCCCATCCAAATACCTTTTTTTTTTTGGTGTTCGGGGTTCGAACCACAAATCTTATATATATTATGTCTTGTCCTTATCAATTGAGATAAACTCACGGGACATCCAAATACTTTTTAACATAATTAATACAAGAGTAGGAGTTATATTTTTTTTACAAAACAACATAGGTAAGAAATTTTATTTTATGTAAAATTAAGGGATGAGAAAAAAGAAGAAAATCATATAAAAAAAAAATCAATTTAAGAAATGTGAACAAGGCCAAAATTGTTTTGTCATAAGCAAAGCAATGCCTCATTGAAGCAGAGCCATCTATTCGTGCAGTCTCCATCTCAAATCTCAAAACCCAAAAACATATCAACACCAAACAAACACACACATCTTTCTAAAAAACCTCACTCACACACTCATAGTTTCAACATACACAGCATAACTAACATTGAATGAACTAACTTCAACCCAAAAAACAAAAAATAATAGTAATAAATATTACTATAACCAAGAAAATGAAATAAATAATGTAATTATAAAAACAATATTTATAATTCTTAGAGCCGCGTTTTTCAGAAAATTGTACAATCATGACAAGTGACAACCCCTCTCTAATCATGCACTTACACCTCTCACTATCTAACTTTTTTTTCTTAGTTTCTCTTTCCTTCTAACATGTCAAATAATATGACATGTCAAGATTACAAGGATTCTCTTAATTTAACCAAATTGAAGTTGTGTTTGGATGTAGGGTAACTTAATTTCACACAATAAATTTGTAAGGTGAATGATATTTTCTATTGATATACTTTTTTTTTCAAAATATCACCACAATTTAGTTTGTGTTTGATTTCAACATTGTAGGGGTTAGAATTGATTTTAAAGGTTTCTTTTAAAAAAAATGATTTTAAAGTTGTTGAATTGAAGAAAAATAAGTGATCATAACAATTTAGGGGAACACTTTGGTGACATTGTGGTTGGTGACGTTGTGATATTGACCAACACAATGTCACAAGTGTCTTTCTTCTTTCTCTTTCATAATATTTTATTGTTTCTTTGTACACATGTGATATTGTGGTTGGTCAATGTCACTAATGTCACTCAAGTATTATCCACGATTTAGTGTGTGTTTAATTTCACCTTAGTAGGAGTTAAAGTTGATTTGAAAGGTTGTTGACTTGATTTTGTTTATAGAATTGATTTTTGTTTTTACAATTGCTTTTTGTTTTACATTTATTGATAGATTCACTATTACATCAATACGTTAAACGATTTTACATTTAACTCACTTTATTTATAATAAATTTTAAAAAATATCAATTTTTCTCATAAGTCTTAACTCAACTGAAGATAATTTTGAAATTATTAAGTCGGACGTCATGATCGGGATTCTAACTCTGACACCTTTGTTTTGTGTGTGTAAGTTTATGATGACTTTTTTTTTTTTTAATAAATTATGTATACCTTCTATAGATTAATTCATGTATATAAACTGTCTCATTTCTAGGACAAGATATTGATAGTGTGGTCTATTAATATGGTGGTTACATGGATAAGTAATATACTTTGATATTATTAAAATTTGAATTGATTAGATCCATTTTTACAAAATTAGGTTATAAGTCGAATAAGTGTGTTTGATATTACAATGAACATGTCATAAACATGGTGACCCATTGCAATTTTACATAAGCTAGCTACACGATGTAGCTTTTAAAAAATTGTGGTGCATCATCTTGATTCTAGTGTAGCATGGAGTATAAACTTATTCTAATTCATGTCACATGAAACAAATACATTTTCATTTCATAGGTTGTATGATCACATTTTTTTATTCTTCATTTTTTTAGTAGATGAATACTACATGAATGTAAAACAAGAAAACCGAACCGTCTCATTCACGGCAGTTCCCACACTTCTCTTGACTTTTTAAAAATTTTCTCCTTTCTGTTGCTACTTTTCATATTTTCGTATGTTTGCTTTTTCTTGCTGTGATCCTCTCCACTTTGTGACTTTCCCTTTTCAAGATACTCTATAGAACCTACACTACACCACCACTGCCATCACCATCTATCTATCACCTATCACCCCTCTTTCTATATTATATTTTCTTTTTAATTTTAAACCCTATTTTCTCAACAAAAAAAAATAAACATCACTATCATCTATCACCCCTCTTTCATAATTATTTTCTTTTTAACTTCAAACCCTATTTTCTCAACAAAAAAATCTTCTCCTGTTTAAAATTGTTCATTCCTTTCCATTGGTTGCATATAACATTACCGGTCGACATTTTTCAACGATAGTTAATATATTGCTGCTGACACTTTTAAAATTAATTGAACGAACTTAAAAAGTGATTGAACCAATTTTAAAAATACCAACAACAATTAACTGTCGCTGAAAAATGTCGAACGACAGTTAACTGCGGATGATACAATGGAATGTACAATTTCATACATAAAAAGAGTAATTTTCAAAATAAACATCACTATCATAATCTATCACTCCTTTTTCAAAATTATTTTCTTTTTAACTTTTTTTTAAGACAAGTTTTTATCTTAAAACCCTATTTTCTCAACAAAAAATAAACATTACAACACCAACATAAAGATAGATAGATACATTGTTACGCTTGTTCTACTTCCTTCTTTTCTTCTCTCTCATTAGAACCATTTTTTATTTTACAACAAAATGGTTGGTGACAAAGGAGACACATCCAAGAAACAACCTCAACAACAACAACAACAAATTTTATCATCATCACCAAAACCACAACATGAAGAATCCATAACAGATACAACAAGACCAATTATCCATCATCATCACCACCAACAATCATCATCATCACAACAAATTGTTGTAAGTGGAAGTGGAACAAACCCTTTTATTTCAACTCCATTATATGTCTCAAGTAGTGGTGCATGTTCTTCACCTTTTGAAAACCAATTTGAAACATCCTTAACCACGAAAAGACCAAGATATAGTGGACAATGGAAGCTTCTACCTTCACCAACACAACAACAAAAACAACCTCAAATCACCAACATTCTAAATCCAACAACAGAATCAAAATCAACAACACCTTCACCTTCAAATCTTCCTCAACAACAACAACCTCAAACAACACCTTTAGCTGCTTCTTCATCAGAGACAACATCATCACAATCCCATGATCATTCACCAATGCCTTGTCAAGAAGGAAACAGGTTACAAGAGTTAGAACAACAAGTACATCAACAACTAAGAAAAGGGAAATATGTAAGTCCTGTTTGGAAACCTAATGAAATGCTATGGTTAGCAAGAGCATGGAAAGAACAATACCAAACAAGTTCAGAAACATCTTCAAGAAGTGAACAAGAGATGGGAATGAGTAGAGGGAAAACAAGAGCTGATAAAGACAAAGAAGTAGCTGAATTTCTAAACAAACATGGTGTTAATAGAGATGCAAAAACAGCAGGTACAAAATGGGATAACATGTTAGGTGAGTTTAGGAAAGTTTATGAATGGGAAAGAGGTGGTGAAAGAGAACAAGTTGGTAAAAGCTATTTTAGACTTTCACCTTATGAAAGAAAGTTGCATAGGTTACCAGCTTCTTTTGATGAAGAGGTTTTTGAAGAACTTTCACAGTTTATGGGATCAAGAATGAGATCTTCTCATGGTGGTGGTGGTGGTAGAGTTGGTTCTTCTTTTGTTTCTTGTGATGAAGCTAGAACAAGATCTCTTCCTCCTCCTAGACCTTTCAAAGATGATGATCTTCCTCTATCAGGTTCATTTTATGCAATAAAACCATAAAAAATTTAATTTATGATTTTTTTTTCCTCACATTTAATTAAACCCCTTTTTTTATTTTTCACCACATCATAATCTTGAATACACTAGTCAAAATTTGAAACAGTAAAGTTTAGTTTTTTACATATATTGTTTAGATATATTGGAGAAGCTATTATTATTATGTGATAATTTTAATTTATGATTCATACTCTTCAAATTTAATTAAACTCCCTTTTTCTATTAAATTAAAATTCCTTATCCACTATATATTTATAATCTACTCATATAATCTTTAATGCATTTGTGAAATTAATTGAAACGGTAAAGTTTTGCTTTTTTTTTTTATATATTTATTTTAACTTCTTATAGAATAAACAGTAGTTTGAGAGATTCATGAAAGTTTTTGGAAGGCAAGTATATTATTTACTGTTTCTGTTATTCTCTCTGACTCTTTCAACTAAAAATACTGTTTCACATTGTTTCAGGGAAAGAATGTTTTAGAAAAGGTGGAAAAAAAAAGATTAGTCAAAAAATACTTTAAAAAATAATAATTAATATTATAAATAAAATAATTAACCTTTTTTCCAACCAAAAATAGTTCAATTTTTTTAACTAATATTGTATCATTATTGCAGCTAGGACAAAACAATTAGCAATGACAAGTAGTGGAGGTGAACCATTTTTTCATGGTCATAGAGGAAACATTCTAGGGTTAGATTCACTAATGGAAATTTCAACACCTTCTTCTAGCTCTAAAGAACTAAGAAGAATTGGTAAGATAAGAATGGTATGGGAAGAATCAGTGAGTTTATGGGGTGAAGAAGGTGAAGTTCATAGAGGGAGAGTAAGGGTTCAAAATTCAAGCTTTTTACATGCTGATGAACTCACTTGTTTTGATGATGCAATGGTGATTTGTCCTTTAGAATCTTTTGAAGATGGTCCTTTCAAAGGTTTTTCAGTTGATAGATTTGTTTCTGGACAACAAGTTAAAGTTTTTGGTAGAAGAAAATCTTCTTCAACTTCTAGTGGTATTAAACTAAAACTATCAATAATTTTTCTATGGTTTGTTTTTCATGTTCTAGGATTTAATTTAATTAAATTTTATTTATCCTTGTATTTTTCAGGTTTTGCTGAAAGAGTTCAACCTATCAACAAACCAATTCCCATAAGATGTGAGTTCCTTAATTTATGTAGGCTCATTCTTTAATCAATAAAATTAACACATATATTAAAGTTTGCAATTATACCATTTTTTTATCCAATTGAATGCCATATTTTTTTAATTTCATTTCATTCAAACTTTATATATAAGTGTTTCTTGAACAATATTGCAAACTTGCATTTCATTGTCAATAATTTGCTCAATGCAATGATGAATTTCAATAATTAAATGGCAACTAACTATCAATATGGCTCATCAAATAAATGGAAACTATGTGCTAGAGCATGAGCAACAAATAATACAAGTTTTATTTGTATGTTTGGGATGGAGGAGTTAATGAATTGTTGACTCATAATGATGTTTTCTCAAGTGTTTGAACTCCACCCTACATTTTTCTTTTTAAAATTTGTTCATGAAAGAAACTTATATGAATCGGGATATTGTTTCAAATATCTTGGTTCTAAATCAAGGGTTACATTAATATCATAGAGTGCATAGCAAACACAATTTAAAACCATGTCAAACTAAAATCATGTACAATTGCTTTTTACTTATAATTGGATATAGTTGAATTTTACATAAAGCAACTACAATTGCAACTACATTATCTGCATTTGTATGCATATTTATCGAAATTTAGAGTTATGATAAATTATGGAATTAAAAAAAAAGAATTATAATAAATTAAAGACATGCCTTTACACTGAAGTATTAAATTATCCAGCAAGTATTATAGTGCTTCTAATTAAATTTGGCAGAATCATAATTAATTTATGGTTGGTGTATTTAATTTGCAGCAATTGTTCCATTGGATTTTAGAGACCCAACTGAGTACTACATGGATTGTCTCCTCCGTATTTCATCACCACAATCACTTCCAACATTATTCGAACTAAAGCATCATTTACAAGACCCACCACCACAAAATTTACGTTTTCCACTTAGGAAAGAAGTGTTTGATGATTTACCACAAGGTAAAGAATTCTTCTTCACAACAACTTCTGAACCATTGGATTGTAGATCAATAATCTATGACATTGTGGGCCCCATCATTCGAACCAATAACAACATTAACAACCCTAGTACTCTCCCATTTTCTAGTAGAGACTCTTTCATTGGTCTATGGGATGATTGCATCAATAGGGTCGTTTCAAGATTCTGCCACGATGAAATTGTAATTACTAGAAAACCCTTTTCATCATTTTCATCACAATCACAAGACACATTGTTGTTGCAAGATGAATGGCCTAATGTGAGTGGTTTTGTGAACAATCTTTGTCTATGGAGAGGTGAAGAATGTGAAGAATTTAAAGAGAATATTCAAAACCCATCATCAACTATCATCCAAAAATTACTATGGAGCTATTTGGATTTACCTTATATCCTTGGTTACTATGCAATTGGAAATAAGGTAACATTTTGTGCACTTAGTAAATCACAAGAAGATGGGAAGATCATTAGAACCGATTTACATCAAGTGAATCTAACAACACCAAGTGAAAGATTCAAAGCATTAGTACCATGTTTCAGAATTGGTATTTTGTTATCTATGTTAAGCAAAGCTTGTTCCAACATGCAAAAGGGTAGTTTTGTCTTTAGTGATTTTGAAAGATATAGTTTTGGTCACGGTGTTATAATTGAAATGACACCAAACACATGCAAAAGGGTATTTTTGGAAAAGAGAAAATTTTCTTCAGTGAAAGAAGTTTACGAGATATTAGATCATAGAATACCACATAGTGAGTATTTGGTTAAGGTTGTTGAAAACAACATGAGTTTGGTATTTAAACCTAGAGGAATAAGAGCTAAACCCTTAAACATTGAACAACTTGTGGAAGCCCTAAAATATGTAACAAAAGCTTTGGTTGCATTACATGACTTATCATTCATGCATAGGGATTTAGGGTGGGAAAAAGTGATGATGAGAAATGATAGAGAAGGTGGTGAATGGTTTGTGAGTGGTTTCGACGAAGCGGCCGGTGCGCCGGAGTTAGGGAAATATGTAAAGGAGAATGAAGGTGGTATGGTGGAGCGTGGAAGACACGCGCCTGAAATGGAGCGTGGATTGCATGGTGTGAAAGTAGATGTGTGGAGTGTTGGGTATTTGATAATGACATGTGGGTTGGTGAATGTGCCTAAGATGTTGAGAGAGTTACAGAATTGGTGTATGGAACAGAATCCTGAACAAAGACCTACTGCAGCGGATTGTTATCATCACTTGTTACAACTTCAGTCGTCTTTGTTGGTGTCAGGTGGTGTTTCTGGTGGTGGTTTGATGTGATTGATTTCATGTTTGTTGATGGATGATATAATTCATTGTTGAATTGAATTTGTTATTAACTCATTATTATTGCTTTTTTGTGATAGGGTTATCTTTATTTTTTGGTACGTTTTATGACAGGGTTATTTTTGTTGTTATTATTGTATGTTTTAAACTTTTTCTTATCAGTATTCCTTAAAAAAAATAAAAATTAAGTGGTGTTTAAAGGAGTTAATCATTAATCAGAGTTCGTTGTTTTGTTTGTTACTTCATTCTACTTTTATAAATTTATTTATTGAGAAAATGCTATTAATTAGAGTTTATTTGTTATTTCATTTCCCTTTTATTGTTGAGTGATGGAACTGGAAAGGAAATAGAAAGGAAAAATAAAATAGAATAAATAAATGACGATTAGAAATGACTTGGGGGCTTCATGAAAAATGACTAGACCATTGGAAATGATTTTGTATACAAAATAGTAAACAATCATAAAGAATGAGTACACTTGTTGAAGTAAGTCCAAAATATATAAATAAATAATTTTGTTTGAAGAAATATAAATAAATGTTTGAAGAATCATTTTATAGTTGATCTTTTTAAAGAATCATTTTATTAAGCTTTTTTTAAAGGGTTAAATATATTTTTAATCTCGATAAAATTAGGATCTTTTAAGTTTATTTCTTACTTAATTTTAATAGTTCTTTTAATTCTCTAAAAAAAAATTCTGCACTCAAATTTGTTTAATTTATGTTTAAACTCTTGAGTTTTTTCACAATTTTTTGCAGACATGTTAAGTACATTACTAAAAGTTTCTCGGCGAAAAATTGTCACAAAATTTGATTCATACGTCCTTTTACTTTTGTCGTTTTTCCTCAAAAAAAAAACTTTTGTCATTTTAAAAAATTCATATTTAATTCATTTCATGTTAAAAAATTCTAAATTTTAGTAAACGAACCATTCATGGTGTTCTAAACTTGTCTTAAAAAAATCGTTCAAAAATTTAAGAGTTTAAGGATAGTTAAACAAACTTTATTTTAGCAAGGACTAAAATTAGAAGTTATTTTTTTTCTCGGTACTAAAAAACCTATTAATATTAAGTAAGGACTAAACTTAAAAGTTCCCAATTTTTTAGGGACTAAAAACATATTTAGCCCTTTTTCAAAAGTCTAAGAAAATATATTAATAAACTAAATTGAGCCCATCTAACACAACATGTATTAGAAGAAACTTAATAATCCATGTAACATACCATACTAATGAAGCTACAACAAGTAGCCAGCAAACAAAAACTAAGAAATTGTCTATAGACATGACAATTGGTTCAACCATCGTGAAGAGTAATCAAAATTAAAGGGTTTGGCTTTCATAAAAAGTAATCAAAATCAAACAGAATGTAGTGCAATTTTATCCACGAAAACGTTTGAAGCTTCACCTTTTCGATTAGCGCCAACATAAGCTCTGCCTTATGACGAAAAGTTATTCTGTTGCGTTTCTTCTAAATAATCCAAAAAACATAAATTTAAATAATATTAAACGCCAAACATAAATTCTTGGAAACCCCCAACCCACCAAAATGAAGGGTATGATCTTTTAAAATTACCTTAAAAAGCCGTTGAAATTCGTAACCAACCAGAAATCAGAAGCCACAAACAACCATACAAGTCACGTTGAAAAATTAAATGAAAGCATCATTATCCGCCAAAACATGCCGCTTTAAAATATGATAAATAAAATAATGTGAATTGGATTTTATTAAATTATTTTTATTAACTATTCATATTAATTTATTACATAATGTTAATTATAGAATACAATTAAGAAAATATCATTAAAACTTAAAGTCACACTCTTAATGTTTATAGCAATTACACCAATAAATAATAAAGGAAACTTTTTTTGGGGAATAAAGGAACTTTGTTTAAAATTATCATTCTTTATTTTTATTTGAAATGCTAACGAATAGATCTAAGAATCATAAAAGGTGCCCAAAAATACTTATTAAACCCTTTTATTTATCTATACATTACCATTATTTTAAACCTAATATAATATGATGGATTTTGTTAGAAGTCATCTATAAAGATGTTTTTTATTAACTCACACTTCAATGTATGATTTCCACTTTTTAGTTATAACTTTCTTAAAAGACATCTTCCTACAAGATGACTATAAAAAACCTTAATATGATTATATGACACTTATAAGAAAATGAAATGAACAGTAATACAGTCTTTTTTTTTTAAATTGGGAAAATGGATTTACTGCAGAAGTGAAAATGAATGAAGTGATTGAGATAGTAGGGGCCTGGAGAAGAAGGTGACAATGAAGGGTAGAATTGGCGGCTGATGGTGCAGTGTACAGACAGGTGTGTGAGGTAAGTTTGATCAAATCAAATCAAATCCCCATTCCATCCTGGAAACCAATTGGAAGGCTGCTGTATTTGCAGGCAGAAGTGTGGAGTGGAGAGTGCAGTGCAGCAGTATTTTCTCAGTTTTGGATTGATACGTGTCACTGTTTTGGTGACATAGCTAATTAATTAATGTCTTCTTCATCAATTAATGTTTGAGTGAAAACTATCAATATTTTTATTTTACTATATTATGTTTTCTGTATTTTTCCTCTAATAATAATAAAATCTTTTTAAATAGTATGAGTTTAAGGTAAAAAAACTAAAATCTAATTATAAACCGTTGTAAGATGAAATTAGTGTAATAATAATAATAACTTGGCGCTACAGTGATAATAATTTTTTGAGGGAACAGTGATAATAATGTAATGCTACAGTTATAATAATTTGGTGCTACAGTAATACTCTCACCGTCCCATTTTAACAAAGTCATTGACTCATTTCATACTTATTAAGAAAAAAGTATAAGTGAAAGAGAAAGAAAAATGGTTTTAAGTACCCTTACCAACTATTGATGCATTCTTCTTTATCATAAATGTAAAGTAGAATATATTGAATTGAGAGTGGTGAAGTGAAAGTAATATTAATTAGTTTTATAATTGAAAAAAAAGTAATTAATATTGTATTGAAAAGTGAAATTGATAATTTTTCTGGGACAATATTTTTTTACAAATGACTCAGTTATTATGGGACAGAGAGAGTAATAATTTTGTGCTACAATGATAACAATTTGATGCTAAAGTGATAATAATAACCGTTTTAAACCGTCTCTAATAATAATAATTTCTCCGTTCTTGAATTTACAATTAATTAACTCTTAGGGTATGTTTGTTTTAAAGGAAAGAAAGTGATGAGGAGAGAAAGGTGAGGGAAAGAAAGAGTTTCTCTAGTTTGAAACTCTCCAAAAAGGTTAAGGAAATAAAGAATATATGTGAGATCCATGTTGGAAACCTTTTCAGGGAAAGTTTGAGAAACACAAGTGTTGTGTTTAAAATGTCCAAAATACCGCAACTTTTATTTGCTTTTTATTCATTTTACTATTTATTTTTTTATTTATTTTTTTTTCAATTCATGCCTAACTTTTTTTTAAAAATAATTCACTACTTAACTGTTTGTTAGTAGATACAAATGTTTTATGTCATTTTATTTTTTCATTGAACTATAAACAATTGTTTATATATACTAACGTATTATTTTTGTTTAAGGGTATTTATGTCAATTATCAAATGTAGGCATTTCTTTCCTCTAACTTTCTATTCCACTTTCTCTTATATCAAACAACCAAAACAAACATCTCACTTTCCACTCTTTTTCTTTTCTTAGACAATTTTCCTATCTTATTCTTTCCTTTCACTTTCTTTTTGCATCCAAACAAAGCCTTAGTTCAAATCAATTGAGTTGGTATTACAATGATTCTATAGAAATAGATCAATGGCGAAGCCATGATTTCTTTTTAGATGAGTGACTAAAATAAATTCTTTAAACTTGATTGTTGATGGATGTCAACAACGAATTGCCGAAGTTGAAAACGAAAATTAACCTTTTTGTTATAAATAAGAAAATACATAAATATTAATAATAAAGTTATTGTAATTAATTTAGGTAAAAAAAACCTATTTAATTACGACTAATGTTATTTAGGTTTCGAATTTCCTTGAGAACATTTTGAAAAAACTATTTTAGCTGATGTTAATAAAGATTTATATGAGATTTTAAACTAGTAAAGTTTAATTTTCCTTTGATCACTGTTGAGTTCAACCATGGGTAGATAGAATAGGTCAGATACCATTTTTGGTTCTTTTATATAGTTTGACTGAATTTTCAAGTTAATCTTTTATGTTTTGAAAATTTCAATTAAGTCATTTTAGTTTGGCAGAATTTCATAGTTAGTCCTTTAAGTTTCAAAAGTTTCAAATATGTCATTTTAGTTTGACAGAATTCTCAAGCTAGTCCTTTAAGTTTCAAACTAAAAGAACCTATTAGAAACTTTTGAAAGGGTGACGATAAAATAGTTTATCAACTAAAATAACTTATTTGAAACTTTTAAAACTTAAAGAACTAACTTGGAAATTATGTCAAACTAAAAGATTCTAATTGAAACTTTCGAAACTTAAAAGATTAACTTGAGAATTCTGTCAAACTAAAATGACCAAAAGTGATATTTGACCGATAGAATATTATAGACTCTGATATTCACCTAATCTCCTATGATTGTTTAGGAAACGTAGCATCGAGGATGTTTGTGTTGTGTGTTTAAGAGTAGGAAGCTTTTTGGGGTTAAGAGCACTCACTAACAACAATATATGTACTTAAATGCCTTGGATGAATTCTGTGCATCCTTATGTCTTATTTGGTAAATAATTGATAAGTGAGAGTAACAAATTATTAAGTTTGTGTGTGTTTGATTCAGCTTTGGATAAAATTGATTCTGACTGAATTGATTCTGATATAATTGATTTTGACAAAATTGATTTTAGAGAATTAAATTATGTTTGGATCCAATAAAACAGAATTGATTAAACAAACTGAATGTTGTTTGGATAGTTTTGATCAAATTTTTTTTTGAATGTATAATTACTATAACAGACATAATTAAATACAAATAAACGGATTAGTTGAATGTGTATGTAGATCAATGCTAAATGTAGATATATTATTTAATTTAAATAAATAAATTTTCTATATATTAATTTACAAAAATATTTGTTAATATATTTTATATTTTTTGATAAAATATATTTAAGTTAAATAATAATAGAGTTTGTTGCCAAAAATGATAAAATATAGCGTAAAAGAAAGGTAAAATAAAAAATACAATAAATCTGAATGTAAACACTGTAAAGGAAAATCCAAAACTTGATAACTCATTACCATAAATATTTTTCGGGGGCTAATTTGGTTCATTAAATTTTTTGATTAAATTTGGTGCATCAAATTAATTATAAAGCAAAAAGGAGATTTGATAAAGGGCAATAAAGGAAAATAATATGTTGTAATAATCAAAATATAAAATTTATTGGAGAATTGATTCTAGTTAACTCAAAAGTTAGAAATTGTAGCTTCAACCAGAATTGCTTTTGGAGGATAGAAGCAATTTTGAGAAGCTAAACCAAACATGATTGAAAACTCAATTTTCAGTTTTGAGGTGTTGTAGAATTGCTTCTTGGTAGAAAAAAGCCAAACCAAACGGACACAATCGATCCACATGAACTGATACTATACATGTTCCTTTCAACGATTATTATTATAATAAGTATGGAGAGATTATTTGTTTATGAAATAATATATGCATTTAAAAGAGGAACAAGTTAAGAGAGATAATATTATTGAGATTAAGTTTCGTCAAGTAATTATATGGTATCCTTCATTGATTGATTATATACTCCTCATAGTTACATTTATCTTCACTTAAGGCCCTCTTACATCTCGATGTATCTTAAATAATATGATATTCATTCTATCCTCTAACTTATGATGTCTCTTTTAGTTAGATGATAAAAAGGAGTATGACAACCCAATAATGGCATCAAGCCCATTTTTCTCTGGTCGCCAACCAAGTCATCTACTTGCCACGTCTTCAACGCTGTTATGTTTTATGCATAACTAAGACCTTAAAAAAAGTCTTGGACACAAGCTTATATATTTCCACAGGTATAAAGTATAGGGTCATGGTCTAAAACATATATACTGAAATACAACATGCAAGCATGCATCTCATGAATATGAAATCAATATAAACATTCTTCACACAAGATTAAATGATGCACAATTAGCATAGAGATGCAGATTCTACTTGTGTGATACAACTCATTTAGCTTATCACATGTAAATGATTTGAGAATATAATCCACACTTGACTGGGTAGTATGCAAACTCCCTCTAAAATGTATACCCTGGTTTGACATACACATTGTTGTCCCATATGATAAGCACAAAGACGCGGTCCCATCTTGACTCAATTAAATTTCACAAAAATAGAATGGGATTCACGTAGAACATCCGTAGTCGGTGTAGCCCAGTCTGACAAACGCCTTACTACGAATGCAAAAACATAAAATTTCAATCTCAATCTATATACAAATGCACACGTACATATCATGCAACATATGTAATAACAATAACATTCTTTTTCATACATATATTTCCATAAATCATTTGTAGCAATATTATTCACAATTTATAAAGTACTTCATATATTAAACTTATATGAAAGATACTTTTCACAAATCAATACATTTCATATATTCACTCCGAATCATATTAAACCAAACTATCAACGGACCAACAATCACATCGATCAAATATAACCCTATATTTACACACAATCCATCATAGCATGGTAATTCATAAATAATCATACATGAAATTTTGGCATGCAGAGAACAAATGTCGTATACGATGTCAGGACTCCAATAATATCGAATGTAATGTCAAGACGTCGTAACAACACAAATAATAATAAACTACTTAAAGTAAATTGCATGAAGTAAATAACACAAAGTATTTGCTAATCCAGTTCAGTGCAACGTCACCTACATATGGAGGCATTCAAGATAGGAAGGAAATCCACTATAATAGTATTAGTTTGAAGTCCTGTGTAAACAACATCTTGTTTACTGCCTTCGCACCTAATCACTACCCGTGATATTTCTATCTAAGACTCACCTAGATATGAGATCACATCACACATCCTCTCAATCACAAAACCCGTGATTACAACAAATACAATCAAAGTGGAGACACACTCTAATAAACAGAATCCATTATTGCTTAAAAGCATATGAGTGATTCACAAATACAACTCAACTATCAGTCCAGCTCTAGCATCAAGATGATACAAGAGTGGCTGATAAAAAACAATGTACAGACTAAAATCCTAATTGACACTTTCACAAAATGCGGCTTCAGTGATCTTCTTATGTTTAGAGTCTTCCTTTATATAGCCTGAGAAACACATGGGCTTGATGAACAATTTAGGCTAAAGACTCCAGCTGATCCAATACGGTCTTCAACACAATATTCCAAAAGCATATATATTGTTTCCTTAAATGTTTTGACATCCATTCTTAGGAAACACAACAAAGCTTAAACCGACCTTGCTGCTTTTGGAAACACACGCTTCTTGGACCACAATATACGTGAATCATATCTTCATAGAATCTTCAGTGATCTCACGCTTAAAACAGATCTTCCAAGAATATGACACCAAGGCACACTATGATATCGTACCAATAAGTCAAGACATCTTGCTAGAACATTTGTTTTAACAAAATGCGGCCAATCACAATATAAAAACCTAACAATACAAATAAGCACATGGACCATCAAATGCATTTAAACACATGTAATATTGTTAGAGACTGCCCGTACCTGTGTATCTTTCTCAACCAACACACACAACTCAAACATCGATATGATGGAAACTTCTATATTTAGTTTCTAAACTTGAACCCCTAGAGTTAAACTTGTGCCCTTAGAGCACAAGTTAACATTTCTCTATAAAAAATTATGTTTATGAAAAGATTTTTACAAAAAGACTTTCGCCGAAAAATACATTAAATCATCCAACGACCTTAAAGTTTACAACACAACCCTACATAAAAAAGTTTTTTAACAAAGAAATTTTTTAAAACATTTTATGTTCGAAATATTTTATAAAACATTTTTATAATGCTATTGTTCTCTCAAATTTTTGACAGTTTTTTTATGTTCACAAAATTTATACGAGCCTCCGAATCAGAAAACCTAAACACAAAGTCACTGCATCACAATTTTATCGAATGGTACCTCATGTACTCAAAATCAGTGTACAAATAGTGTCAGCAGTCTCATTACGACACTAACGTTGACACCTTTTTTCAAATTTTTATAACTCATTGAATCCTTGTCCGATTACCATGAACCATAGGCCTACTTCAACTGTTTCAACAAGACTAACCAAAGGATTGACTCATGCCAACATAAAACCAGACAAAAAAATGACCAAGGTTATCCTCAGTGATTCGACCAATACTAAAAAGTACATTTAAAAAAAAACTATACCGATTAAACCAAGGATATATTTGTTACAAACATATGTATCTAATAAAATTAATATTTTGAACCTTTTTTAAAGTTTTCAAAAAAATTCGAACGATCCAAAATGAAATTTGATTGCGTATCTATACTCCCTTGAACTTACAAAACAACTTTAACATAGGCACATTAGGCAAAGGAGCAAGTAAATCATGCCTCACCCACAAGGGGTTTATGGTCTTATGGTTGTGATGTAAAAGAGAAAAGGGGGCAAGCATTATTTCTTTTTATTTCTTGATTTATTATCTGGCTCAATGTTGGACTCAATGTATGCCTTATTATCTGGCACAATGTTCCAACATCTTCGACATTAGTTTCTTTCTCAACGATCGAATCATCAACCAAAACATTAATAGATTCCATTACGACTTTGGTTATGGAGTTAAAAACCCGTAAGCTCTTCTATTTGTAGAGTAACCAAGAAATTTTCGTTCATTGCTTTTGTGATCCATCTTTCTCCTTTGTTCTCGATCAGCCAAGATGTAACATTTACTCGTAAAAACATGAAAGTATTTAATAGTAGGCTTCCTCGCTTTCCACAATTCATAGAGTGTAGATGATGTACCAGCTCTTAGAGTGACACGATTGTGAATATAACATGCAATGTTCATGGCTTCATCCCAAAATTGATAAGGAAGTTATTTTTTGCATGTAGCATGACTCTAGCTACCTTCAGAAGAGCAAAATTCAGAAAATTCGGCATTTTCAAATTCCTTGCCATGGTCACTTCTGATTCTAACAATCACACTTTCCTTCTCTCTTTGAAGGCGTTGACAAAGATCTTTGAAAACCTCAAAAGTACCTGATTTTCTTTTGTTGATAAAATTCACCCAAGTAAATCTTAAAAAATCATCAACAACCACATAGTCTTACCTCTTCCCACCAAGAATTTCAACTTGAATCGGCCCCATTAAATCCATATGAAAAAGTTCTAGCACATTGGAAGTAGTCTAATGTTTCAACTTCGGGTGTGACATCTTGGTTTGCTTCGCAATTTGACACTCACCATAGACTTTACCCTCCTTAATTTTGAGCTTTGGTAGACCTTTAATAGCTTCTTCAGACATAATCTTATTCATAGCTGTAAGATTTAGATGTCCAAGCTTCTGGTGCCACAACTTGATTTCATCTTCTTTGGACATTAAACATATGGAAGAATAAGTAGTTTCTTGAGGTACCCACAAATAAAAGTTATCTTTAAACCTAACTCCTCTCATAAGAACATCATTCTTCTAATTATTAACCAAACATTATGACTTGGTGAAATTGAATTTTAAACCTTGGTCACATAATTGACTAATACTGATCAGATTTGCAGTCAATCCTTTCAACAGAAGAACATCATCGAGTCTAGGAAGTCCAGTACAAACTAACTTTCCTACTCCCTTGATTTCACCTTTAGTTCCATCACTAAACGTGACAAAACTTGTGGAATAAGACTTACTGTCCACTAAATACTTCTTGACCCCGGACATATGTCTAGAACATCCACTATCAAAGTATCAGTCTTCTCTAGATGAAGCTCTAAGAGATGTATGGGCTATAAGTCTAGTATAAAAAACCTTAGGTATCCACTCTTTTCTAGTTTTAATCATCACATGGTTAGCTTTAGGTTGTGTTGGATCTTTTGGATAACCATACATTCTGTAACAACAAAGCTTTATATGACTATATTTACCACAATAATGAACATTTCCAAGGCAAGAACTTGGCTTTATTTTGAGTTTTCTCATGTATGGCAGGAGGTTATAACATTTGGTCTGACATCGTGAGCTCATACTTCCTTTCAGAAGGAATAAATTTTGTCACAAGGGTTTTTCCTTGTTTATTTAGAGATTTGAAATTAAAATTTATACCTTTTAAGTTTCCAGCCCCTTTCCCAACTTGAAGAATTTCATCTAACATATCGGACCCATTGTTCAAAATTCTTATGGATTTGGTCATGTTTTCATGTTTAAAAGACAATAGGGTTACCTCATTTTGAAGACCATAGATAGTAGATCAAAGTTTTTCTTTTACAACCTGCAATTAAGCTATGATAATCTTCTGCTTTTCTCCTATCTTACAAACCTCTTCACTTCTCGCACAAAGCTCTTTGTTGGAATCAACCAGTTCTTCATAAGAGACTTCCTTATCACATGAACCTTCATCAGATTCACATCTACTAGTGAAGGTTGTAACATGCTTAGCAGCTTCATCATCAGGTTCACCTTCAGAATCATCATCACTAGACTAAGAAACAAACAAGCCATTCTTTTGTTTCTCGAGGTACGTGGGACATTCTGATCTAATGTGTTAAAAACCCTCACATCCATGACATTGAATACCTTTTCCTTGATTGTGCTTCTCCTCAGTTCTTGCTTTTCTCTGAAAATCATTGTTCTTACTGATGTTGAATGACATGTTCTTGACATTTGGTCTTGGCTTCCTATCCATTCTCTTCAACACCTTATTGAATATGATTCTAAGAAGCACAATAGCATCAGAAATACCTTCATTGGTCTCCATGTCGCATTAAACCTCTTATTCATTAGTGTTGGAGACAAAAGTTATACTCTTGTTCTTCTCTTCAGATCTATCACTAATATCCAATTCAAAAGTTTGAAGTGACCTCATAAGCTCATCCACTTTCATGTTGCAAATGTCTTGGGCTTCTTCAATAGTTGCGACCTTCATGTCAAACGTCTTACGCAACGACCTGATGCTTTTTCTAACCAGCTTCTCCTCTGACATCTTTTTTCTCAAGGCACTAGATGTATTGACAATGTCAAGAATATTCATGTGAAAATCATGAATGGACTCGTCATCTTTCATCATGATATTCTCATATTTGGTGATGAGAAGTTGAAGTCTTGACATTCTCACTTTCGATGTGGCTTCATGAGTGGTTCTGAGGATATCCCATGCATCTTTGGCCACGATACATGTGTTTATTAACCTGAATATATTTTTGTCAACCCCATTGAAGTAGGCGTTCAAGACTTTGGAGTTTCCATGAGCAAGTTCATTTTCTTCCTTAAACCAATCCTCTTCTAGCTTCAATTCAGTTGTGGCCTTTCCATCTTTGTCGTCATTCACCATAGGATGTTCCCAACCATTGATAATTGCTTTCCAGGTTTTGCTATCCATAGATTTTAGGAAAGCCATCATACGTGTCTTCTAGTAATTATAGTTGGTGCCATCCAAAATAGGTGGTCTGTTAACAAATCATCCTTCCTTGTCCACATTACAAGAAAATATCTTTCATGGAGCTCACCCAAAACAGAACATGGTGGCTTCTCTGATGTCAATTGAAATTATGGCACTTAGAGAACATATGTCATATACGATGTCAGGACACCAATAATATCGAATGCAATGTCAAAATATTGTAACAACAGAAATAACAATAAAAAACTTAACCTAAATTGCAGGAAGTAAATAACACAAAGTATTTCTTAACCCAGTTTGGTGCAACATGACCTACATCTGGGGGCACCCAAGCCAGGAAGGAAATCCACTATAATAATATTAGTTTGAAGTCTTATGTAAACAACCTCCGGTTTACTGCCTTCACACCTAATCACTACCCATGATATTTCTATCTAGACTCACCTATATATGAGATCCCATCTCACTTTCTCTCAATCACACAATCTGTGATTACAACAAATACAATCAAAATGGAGACACACTCCAATATACAGAATTCACTCTTGCTTAAAATATTACGAGGGATTCACAAATACAACTCAACTATCAGTCCATCTTTAGTATCAAGATGATACAAAAGAGGCTCACAAACAACAATGGACAGACTAAAACCCTAATTGACACTTTTACAAAATACGGCTTCAATGATCTTCTTATGTTTAGAGTCTTCCTTTATATAGCCTGAGAAACACATGGGCTTGATGAACAATTTAGGCTAAAGACTCCAGCTGATCCAATAAGGTCTTCAACACAATATTCCAAAAGCATATATATTGTTTCCTTAAATGTTTAGACATCCATTCTTAGGAAACACGACAAAGCTTAAACGACCTTGCTGCTTCTAGAAACACACGCTTCTTGGACCACAATATATGTGAATCATATTTTCATAGGATCTACGGTGATCTCATGCTTAAAAAATATCTTCCAAGAATGCGAAATCAAGGCACGCTACAATGTCGTACCAATATGTGAAGACATATTGCTAGAAAACTTGTTTTTAACAAAATGCGGCCAATCACAATATAAAAACCTAACAATACAAATAAGCATAGTGACCATCAAATGCATTTAAGCACATATAGTATTGTTAGAGAGTGACCTTACTTGTGTAGCTTTCCCAACCAACAGACACAAATCAAACATCGATATGATGGAAACTTCTATGTTTAGTTTCTAAACTTATGCCCTTAGAGCTAAACTTGTGCCCTTAGAGCACAAGTTAACATTTCTCTATAAAAAACTATCTATATGAAAACATTTTTACAAAAAGACTTTCGCCTAAAAATACATTAAATCGTCCAATGTCCTTAAAGTTTACAACACAACCCTACATAAAAAAGTTTTTTAACAATTTTTTATTTTAAAACATTTTATGTTCGAAACATTTTTAAAATGTTAATGTTCTCTCAAACTTTCGACAATCTTCTTATGTTTACAAAATTTATACGAGCCTCTGAATCAGAAATGCTAAACACAAAGTCACCGTCATCACAATTATATCGAATAGTACCTCATGTACTCAAAATCAGTCTACAAACAGTGTCAACAGTCACATTATTATGACACTAACGTTGCCGCTTTTTTTCAAAATTTTGTAACTTATTGAATACTTGTCTGATTATTACCTTGAACCATAGGTCTATTTCAACCGTTTCAACAAGACTAACCAAAAGGTTGACTCATGCCAACATAAAACCAGACAAAAAAATGACCAAGTTA
>Ga0315915_1003062_pt1 | contig 21287 bp, 19 predicted proteins | sample MpolbnodulesMG_FD_207738 | JGI IMG/M metagenome (GOLD analysis project Ga0315915, IMG submission 207738) | Medicago polymorpha root nodule microbial communities from Los Angeles, California, United States - branched nodules | ecosystem: Host-associated > Plants > Roots > Nodule | place: USA... | reverse complement strand
AGTGATAATTACCTACTACCTAGGTAAATGTCAAATTAGAATAGTAAAACAAATAATTTTACACTTGTATAGTGGTAAATTTAGTAGTATAAATACCACACTTTGGTTCATGAAAATACACACCATTTTGAGAAATCAAAATATATCATCCTACTTCCTTCTCTCTTGATTTCCTTAGTTTGATAAATCCCAGTGTTATTTATTATATGAAGTATTATAAATTAAAGTAGTATTTTATATCATCTTATTAGTTCACTAATATCATAAAATAAGTATTTAAATATCTAAAATCTTTAACAACTTTAACTTTATTACATTTTGTAATAAAAAGAAACTTTATGACATTTTCAATGGGAGTTATTAGCTCTTTCATTGAAGAAGAAATACTCTTTCCGTCCCATATGAAGTGAGTATTTTGATTATTTTACACATTAAGAAAATATGTATAAGTGAAATAGAGAGAAAAATTGTTTTGATTGTCTTGTTAAGTATTGATGCATTTCTCATCATTATAAATGTAAAATATAATATATTGAATTAGAAGTGATAAAAATATTATTAATTAGAGTTATCATTGAAAAAAAAAATTAATATTGAATTGAAAAGTGATATAAATCAATTATTTTAGGACAATTTTTTATTGCAAATGTCTCTATTGTTTTGGGACGGAGGGAGTAGGAAGAATTACTATTAGAGTGTGTTTGTTTCAAGTTAACTACATTTTTTTTGTCAAATAGTCTAGTGGTTAGAGCTCACACAATTTAATTGTGGAGAAGTGGGGTGTCCGGGGTTCGAACCCGAACCCCGACCTATGCATATAATATCCCTACCAATTGAGTTAGGCTTACGGGGATTCAAGTTAACTACATTTATTCTTAGGAATAATATTCCTTGGAATATATAGATGTAAATTTTATTCCAAGGTATTTAGAAAAAAAAATGTTTGGTTAACATTATAATATTCCAAGGAACCTTAAAAATAGAGATTATAATAGGTAATTACACATAATTTTATTCTTATCTTCATGGAAACTTTATTCCCACTATTTTCTTTGGGAAATTTTTTTGATTTCCAGGAACATTTTATACCTGGGAATAAAGTTTAGTAAACTTGTAACAAACATAAACATATGTATTTTTATGATTTTATTCTTAGAAATCTACAAATATAACTTGAAACAAACACACACTCTTAAAATGCAAGACTTCTATAAACCCTTTCTATCACTCTCGTATTTAAAACAAATATTAATGCATGAATGAATCTAATGATAAAATTCCTACCATTGGAATTCCAAAAAAATTACACCACTCCCTCCGCCACATATTAAGTGACACAGTTGATCCCCTCACAGATATCAATGCATATTTTTTATTTTTGATATTTTTAATTTTCTATTAGAAAAAATTATGAAAATCTAATATTACATTGACTTTTTGTCCAATCTCTAATGCATTTTTAATGTATTAAATTTGAGTGACCTTAATCAGCATAGGTAGATTACTTGATCACAGCAAAATTGTTTATTCCTCATTCCATATTGGATAAACATGAATTAGAGTTCTTTCTGCACTCCCGGACTCTGATTGTCACCAGTACCTACCTGGACTCTGGAGCGTTTTATGATTTATGACCTGGTTGTTTCTTTTAACCAAACCAAAATTCTTAGTTTTATGATGGTGAAAATCTATAAGAAAGCGAAATCAATTCAGCTTGATAATGTTAATGTTGACATAATTGGTCAAAAGGATTTGGTGCACAAAGGAAAAATTGCAACAAGAATACCACAAAATGATTAATATGAAAGCAAACATTAAACACCAATGGATCACACACCCATTGAAAGTTTAGCTTATGTTACTTGAGCCGGTATCAGAATTATTTTTATCAAGGATATACACGACTAAACTAATATGAGGGCAAGACCTTTTAATGGTTGCCAGTTTGCCATCCAACATCCGGAAAAATTGCAACTTCTTTTATAGCACTCCAAACTTGATTGCTCTTAGAAATGGTGGTATCAAACCTTGTGTTTAATCTTTTTATGATAACCAAATTGATGAAAATTATGAGACTTAATAGAAAATGAAAAGCTCTTTTTCAATTGTAACTTGCTAAAATACTCATTCTAACAAAAAAAGTAACAAGTGTACGTAGCAAATCCCTTTATATATTAAACAAATTTTGCATGCCCTTGCAGTGAGGGAGAATGTACTCTCCAACATACTCATATCTATCACTGAGGTGAGACATAAAATCACATAACAATGAGTCGAAACTAATAAGAGCAAGTACAATATACTCAAAGTTGTTATGACCAAAATGTCAAAGCGGTGATTTCCATTAATCCATGAAAAACTACAAAAATATAAAGATTTTGGTAGGAAGAATAAAGGCTTAAATTGGAAGGTGTAACTTTCTCCAACTTTTAGTGTTTGAAACCCAAAATCACGATTTTTGTCTTTACAATCATCACCAAGCTGCAAATCATTCAAGTTGTTAGTAACATGTACGGTTACTCTGGCAAGCTCTGTGCTTAAGCTTTTACCGTCTTTAAACTGCAAAGCAACAAGAATTGTTAATAACATAGAAACCAATAACACAAATTTGGAGATTGTAATCATCATTGTTCCCGATAGATTAATTGATATGATGGATGATATTGAAATCTTCAATTAGTTTCTTGTTATTATATATACCGTAGAGTCGGATGAAGGGGGACTCCAAATAAGGGTTATAATAAATGTAAATAATAATTTTCCCCTCCAAAAAAATATTGAATCACTGTTTATTTTTGTGTATAGTCAACGTCATATAAAACTTGTTTGGTAATTTATTTATTTATTTTATAATGATTTTTTTCATTATAATTATAATGATTTTTATTTTTTGGAAAGATAATGAATTTTTATTGTTTGGTAATTTATTTATTTTATATGAATTTTTCTTATAAGTATTAATTTTTAAATTATTAATGATTTTTGTTATAGTTTTTTTTTGTCCAAAAGGGGCCGATTTAGTGGTAATAGCTTGACTTTGTAACGTCAAAGGATGTGTTTCAAATTCCACCTAAGAAAGTTGGAAAGTAACCATTAAAATTACTTTTATTCTTTTTTTGGTGGTGGCCGCGGTTTGAACCCAAACCTTGTATATATTATGTATTGTCCCTACCAACTGAGCTAAGCTTACGAGGACATTAAAATTATTGTTATTAATATTTCTTTCGCCCTTCCCATTTTTTTTAATGTTATTGAATTTTTAGCCTCAAATAATATAATTTTTTCCATTATCTGTTTGATACGTTTTGTTTTGTTGCTTAAATTAATATGTTTGGGTTGTTCTTCGGCGTTGGAAATAGGTACCAATTTGTGTTTCTGTTTATTGAATTTTTTATTGTCTTCCAAATTTGTTGAAATATGCAGGTTTCAATGACTTAGATTCCGCATCATGCTTGTTGTTATTGGTTGTAAGGAGTTGTTGGTCTTTGGATTCGTTTCGTGTGATAATTCTAAATTGAGAATTATTTTAAAGAAAAAAATTGTGACATAATTAAAAAAATATTGATAATTCTAAATAATTAAGTTACTAAATTGAGAATTAATTTAAAGAAAAAAATTGTGTGAAATAAAATTTGTACTATAATAAATTTCATTTAAATAAGATAGAATATAGTGACATAATAAGATAACACCCGGATGAAAATTCGATTCAACAAATAAAACCATGCACGTATCCTTTTCTTATCCCTTGGTCTTGTTTAGATTCAACACATAAACCACTCAAACAATGAAAGCGATCAACCCAAACCCTGGAAAACCTTACACATGCATTATCAAACCCTTTTCTTATCCCTTGGTCTTGGTTAAATGCCTCTAAATTTTGTTAGTTTTTTTTAAGAAACTAAATTAGTCCATCCAAATTGGCACCGGAGATAATCGAACCTAAAACCTTGAGGAGGAGCAAACTCCAAGGTCCAAAGCCAACACCACTAGGCCAACCCAAGTGGGTTTGTGGAAGGATATAGGGAAATAGGGTGTTGCTTCCCTAGGGCGATGATGCTGTGAATTCACTTTCACTACTAGGAAAAGCAAAATTAGAGAGGGAAATTAGTGACGGAAAAAATAAAATTCCTCACAAATTCTTTGGTCGTAAAATTTAATGACGAAATTAGAGAGGGATTTCATGTTTTCCCTCACTAATTTTTGTTTTTTTAGTAGTGTTGTTCGTCTTTATAGAGGATGTGAGAAAATTACTTTGTGGAATTTGAGCCTGGAGTTTCAAAAATTGTATGCTTGGATTAAGGACTTGAACCCTAAATTGCAACAATACTCGTCTTCTCAGGCATGGGTCAAGTGTTATGGTTTAGCATAAGAATATTGGTGTCGCAATATTCTTTTTACAATTGTCAATAGTATAGAGACTGCAATATGTATTGATTTTGCCATTGCTAATCCTATACTAGAAAGAACTCTTGCTCAATATGTTAGGATTTTAGTTGATATGGATCTCACACAAACCCTAAGATACAAGTTGTTAGTTGAGAGAAAAGTCTTTGCTTTTTTTTGTTGAGATTGACTATGAAAACCTCCCTGACTTTTGCACTCATTGCAAATTCATTGGATATTACTTAGAAATTTGAAAGAAGGTTAATCCATTAGATGATGAAGTGAATAGAATGAAAAACTACAATAGAAGAAAGCAACTGACAAAAGAAACAAAGAAAATGTTTGCTCAAACAAGAGATGGTAGAACTGAACAGGGGAAGACTGAAGAAGTCGTTGATGTTGATGCAGACGATAACAAGCATGATGAGGGAGAAAAATCTATTTCACTAGATAATTCAAATAGAGAAGAGGAGAACACATACAAGACAAAAGAGATGGAACTTATCATGCCTCAATAAGAGGGGTAACAAGTGGTATAAAGAATAATATTGATCAACATAATAGATTATCAACTCTTGATGGAAATGAGGAATGTGAGAACATTTAGAATATGGCTACTAACGATGATGATTTGAGTTCTCATAACTCCAAAATTATTGATGCCACCCAGTTGGATGACAATGAGAGCATTTAAAATGAAGAGGAGACTAGTGAATCTAGAAGGATAGATATAGAAAAGAATAATACAGCCTTCTTAAATCAATCTCGGGTGAACGTTGTAGAAGATTAAGAAGTTTTACTAAGATTACTGAAATATTTAGAAGCTGAGCACCCTTATATGCATGTGTGTCAACTAGTTACTTGAAGAGAAAGGAACTTTGACAATCTTTAAGCTCTTTGCACTCTTAATATGTTCCATGTTGGTGATTTACAAGTGATTTTAACTATTGTAGGGGCTCATGAAAACATTGGTTCTCATTCTCCATCAAGACTTTCAATGGTTGATTTTCAATCTTGGCCAGATAATAATGATATACTTCACTTATCAAGTAGGGTAGCATCATTAACTTGGGAAAATGCTAGAAGCGTGGGAGACACACAAAAAGAAGATCATGGATCGTGCTGTGTGTAATCAAAACTGGATTGACATTTGAACTTCCATCTCTTGTTCAACTCTAATTAAGCATATATCAAATCTTTCCCGTCATGCTAGATTTCAAGACATTACCCATTTGGTTCTAGCTTCAAATTATTAAAAATGTGGACTCTTCAAAAGGACTCCAAAGAATTTATTACTAATTGATGGAATATTAGAGTCGATGGTTTCCCAATGTACATTATGAACACTAAGCTGAAACGTTTGAAGAACAAGTTAAATTAAGGTTTGTCGTAAATAAGTTTTTGGAAATGTTAAACACTTGTGTTACTGAAGTTGAGGCTAAACTGAGTGAGATTCACAATCAAATTCAAATGTTAGGCCATTCAGTTTATTTAATGAATGAGGAAAAGTTGACTCAAGTAATGTCGGATGATGCTCTTCGTAAGCAAGATGTTTTCTAGCAAGAAAAAAACTAGGTTAAATTGGCATATTGGAAGGTACAAGAGTTCCAGATTATTCCATAGAATGAAAAAAAAAATCAAAAACAAAACTAAGTTAATCTATTCTATCAGAAATGATGATGGGATTCACAATGAGCCATCTCTAATTGTAGATCACGTTGTTTCTTCTTTTGAAGGAAAGATCACGTTGTTTCTAATTATAATTTTTTTTCCAACTAAATCTTTTTTGCCTTTTGGGGAAATTATTCCAAATCTTGTTGATGATTATGTTAACTTTTTGCTCACCCTGATGCCTTGTTAAGAGGAGCTAAAAAATGTAGTTTTTATTATCTAAACAAAGACCAAGTACCAGGTCCTGATGGCTCCAGAGCTTTTTTCTTTCAAACCTATTAGGAAATAGTGCAGAAAGATGTTGTTGATGTTGTGTTGGAATTATTTTCTTCTTGTTGCTTCCCAACTTCTCTTCTTCTTGATCAATCGAATAAGTGGTTTAGGGTCAATTTTGGCCCAAAATGACCCCTCCAAATAGTTTTTCCTTTCTCTTTTAACTAAGTAAGTGATTTCTACATATTGTCGGTCTTCTTTTGTATGATTTTGTCATTTCATCGACTTAGCATGACATTTTTTTATTTCTCGCCTTTATGCAGTATGTTTTTTATTTGTCGTCTAATAGTACGATGTTTATTTGATTCAAATTGAAAGTTTTTTTTTGAAGAAATTCAAATCGAAAGAATAACTTTCACTACTAAAAAAACAAAAATTAGTGAGGGATATCTAGTGAGGGAACATGTGAAATTCCTCTCTAATTCCGTCACTAAATTTTGCGACCAAGGAATTTGTGAGGAATTTCATTTTCTCCGTCACTAATTTCCCTCACTAATTTTGCTTTTTCTAGTAGTGTTTGATCAAGTGTTGAGAATAGCCATCAACATTAAAGATCCTGCGTTATTGGTATTGCAGACACTTGAATATAGTCATATTTGTAGACTTATATGTTTTTCCATTTTTTGTTATTAACTTTGATGTTGTGAGTTTGTTTACAATTTGTTTTAGCGATTTTGAATTTGTATTGTATCGATTTACTCAATCAACTTGAATGAATAAATATTGTTTATTTTTAAAAAATGAATAAATTAAAAGACTTACAATACATTGCGGTGTGTGATGAGGTATTCTTCCATGGTCACAATACCAAATCAATAGTGTTTGGACACACACACACATAAAAAGACGGTCCTTAAAATATTCAATCATTTTTTTTTATCAATTTCTTTATGTGTGTGTGACCAAACACTTTTTATTTGGTCATGTGACCATATTAAAATTTCTCGTGTGCGATTACCGTTCAAACTTCAAGATTAGCCATATCACTTGTCCATATTATTCACATACAAAAAAAAAATCATTTGGCCATTTATAGATATTTTTACAAAAATAAATAAATAATCAATTTTACATTAAGGAATTGAAAGAATGCACATATTCAAACCGCAAAACAAATTATCACGACCAATCTAATCAATGAATTGCAAACAATTACAAATAAAAGTTAAGTGTCAACAAACAATTTGTGTTTGTTTGATATCACAGTCGATTTATAAAAACTATGGCGAATCTCCATAATTTTGTCAAATTCATCATGTATACCAAAAATAGATTTAATCAAAAAAATGAATCAACTTTAGGTGCCATATTTCCGAACAATAATTTCAAGTCATTCTGCAAAGGTGTTAAGTTCAAGTCCAAGCACATAATCCTCTTACTATTCGATCTTTTCAATATTGGGATTTTTCCAACAACCTTATTTTTCTTCACCAAAGAAAATCCCTCGTTGTTGACGCCAATTTTGTGCCTTCTCATATGTCCTCCCAAAGCCTGGCCAAGAGAAAATTGTTTACCACAAATGTAGCACCCATGCGTTTTGGGGTTATTCAACAAATCTAAAGTTTGAGCATGTAGCTTGAGTTTCACGGTATCTAGTTTGGGCTTTTTGTGACTAGCCCTATGACCACCTAGGGCTTGAAACGAAGAGAACTTGCGGTTGCATGTGGTGCACTCAAATTCCACAGGACTAAAATGTTTCTTTGGTTTGGTTTCTTTGGGATGAGAGAGTAGAATTAGACAATTTGCCAAATCTATGTTCTCCACCCTTTCGTCTCTCTTCCTTTTCATGGCTACGAAATTAAGAATAAATAAATATATTGTTGTGCAATTTTTTTTTGAAATATCAATAGGCAAGGTAATTAAATTAAGGAAGTAAAATACTCAATATTGTGATGAAGATGTTGTGAGAAATAGAAATTGGTATTTATAGGCCGTTGGAGATAAACTCAAGGACTTTGACTTTAATTATTTAAATAAACCAATTGTTGGAGGCTTTTTTTGTTTACTGATGAATGTTTCAAATCTAAGGAAACTTAGGAAGTAAGGGTTATATAAGAGTTTATAATAATGAAATGAATAATTGCAGAAATTTGCAAATTGCATGTTGCCATATGTGTTGGCTCTTTTCAGTATTAATAAACAATAAAAAGATTGTAACAAAACAATAATAATAATAATTGAGGGAGGGGGCTTATGCAAGAATAATAACCGTGTGGGAAAAAATGTTGTTCTGGCGTGCTAAACAGTGAACAAGTCATTTGCGGCGAGCTACATATTTGAAAAATTATCACAAGCAAATGAAGAAAAAAAGTGATTCAACTTAGGAACTATATTCGACTTTTACTTCTTACTTTCTGGTGAGCAACCTCCTTTTTTGTATAAGTCACTTTATATTAAGACAAACTTTTACGATAAGGATAACTTAGATGCATGACTAAGCTAAAAGTTAGATGTTAATTTATTTTTATTTTTTGTTGCAAAATCCTTTCCATTCCTATACCTCAAGAAGTTAATTCTGCAGTATTCTTGGACCACAACAGCGTATCCCAAATAAGCTGTATTTGGCAATACTTTTTGACTTTTGCTATATGAAATTAAATTACATGTATACTTAAATTAGTAAAACATTTAAACTCAACGTTCCTTCTTCCACATGTAGTCTACGGAAAATCATTGCTTGAAATTTGAAAATAGTAAGAAACTCAACGTATATTATTTACAAAAAAAATTAAAAAAATACAGAAGTCACAAAATTTTTGGTTCTTATTTTTATTGAATTTTTTTTTTATTAGGTTTTCTCTCGGTCATTCACCCTAAACTTCTACTTAAAGGTTATGAAGTTTAGAGCGACAATAACGATTGACCATATTTGTGACACATACTAATTAAATTGCCTACTTTTGCATGGGACATGCATGTTTATTAAATTACTCGTTGGTTTAAATTGTAAGTCACTTACTCTCAAAAAAGTCACTTGCAAATAAAGTTTCTTCTAATTTTGTCGAAACTAATGAAACATTGCTACTGTATCTCCTTTCAATTCTTTCAAATACTCTTTCTCTATCATTAATGAAAGAGACTTTTGTAAAAATCTCATAATTTAACTTTCACATACAAAATCGACTGCATTTTTAATGTGTGTCCAACTGTTAAAATGACTTGTAATTTTTGACGAACATAATAACAATTTGTTATATATATCATTGGGTCGTAATTATTAGCAAAAATTAATATTTTAAATTCATTTATTAAATGGTGTATGTGATGTATAATAAAAGACTATATACATTATTAATTGAATGAATCTAAAATATAATTTTATATAACAACACACATTTTTCAACACACTCTCTTTGATTGGTTAAAATTCACATGGGACCCACATGATTTGGTGGGACCCATGTGAATTTTAATCAATCAAAGAGAGTGTGTTGAAAAATGTGTGTTAGAATGTGTGTTGCTAGCATTCCTCGTTGGCGTTCGTGTTGATATCATTATTCTTACTACTACCTTCCTCCTTAATTATATGACTATTTATATTAAAAAAAATAAAGTTTTATCCTTAAATATAATACCTTATAAAAAGAGTAATTTGGTCATAGTCGCATACATTTAAGATTTTATTTATTTTTTAAATAAATTTTCTTAACACTGTGATTTTTGTTACAATGTCTTATAAAAAGTGACGGAGAGAGTTTTTTTATTTTAAACTAAAACTCTTCCCCATATAAGACTCAGTTAACCTAATAATGACCTTGTTCATTTAAATATAGAATAGACTCTTACATAATCTTATAAGTTATAACATAACTTTAAAAAAAAATGTTCACCACGTAAAGAACATGCAATTTTATGTTGAGTTTGAAAATAGATTTTATTTTTAAATAAAATCAATTATACGAAATTAAAGACATAAAAAAATTTAAATTAAAAAATGATTGCTTCAGCAGACTCGTTGTTTACAGAATTTGGACCACAGACTACACTTCTAGAATAAATTACTGTGAATTACGTGCAGTAACTTTGTACAATGATAGAGACATGAGCGGTTAGTAGATAATGTGCTACAACGACAACCAATTCAGACAAAACTAGAAATGGTCAGGTCACTATCTTTCCTTCAAACTTCGATGAGTATCAGAATTAGGGAGTAAATAGACATTTACACTTTTGAAATTGTAAGTTTTGTTAATTACCTTTTGACATTAGCAAAACTTTAATTATCCTCTTGAAATTGCATAACGTTAATCAATTTACCCCCTCCGTCAAATTCTTTTGTTAGTCAACATGACGTTTTACAAATACCACACTAAAATTTTGCACTTATGAGCAAAATGCCCTTTGAACTTATTTTTTCCCCCTCATTTTCTTATACTAAACTCAAAAAATATTAAAGGCAAATAATTAACACTTAACTTTAGGCCAAATTGATCCGTCAAAGCCTAATTTATGGGAGAATGATGATGGCATTGATTTACACAAACCAAAGTTGGATCATATGATTATTGAGGACGGATCAAATGACTTAAATCTCAATGTTGAAGTTTTAAATTTTGATGATTGTAAATTGATGTCTTCATTCAAGAAGTCATTGCAAGAGAAGTAAGAGGGGACGGATACAAAAAAATTTCTTTTTTGAGGAAAAGAATATTATTGATAATGTTGTTGTGAATTTCAAGATTCCCCCTTATGAGAAGAAGGAAAATAGCTAAAAGTTAATTAATTGCTTGTCTTTAATATCTTTTGAGTTAAAGATAAGAAAAAATATATAAATTTTCAAATTTAGAGGGCATTTTGCACATAAGTGCAAAACTTTAGGATGTATTTGCAAAACGTCATGTTGACTAACAGTTTTTTTTTACAGATGGGGTAAATTGATTAACGTTGTGCAATTTCAAGTAGTTAATTGACGAAAATTACAATTTCGGGTGGCAATTTCCTATTTACTCATTTCTTTTGTGGATTTAACATTTAAAATTTTGAAACACATGGGCCATGAATGCGTTTCACAAATTCGAAGAAAAGAGAAGACAGCTTCAGAAAATATATCTTTTGTCTGTGAGAATAAATTAGTATTAAGGTACAATGATTCTTATTATTACGAGAAAAATAATAAGTTTGGTCTCTGTTCAAGATGAATGCGCTGCGTCGACAATAGCGTGCTCGTGATGCATAGTTAGTTGGATTCTATTTTGGCAGCTTCGGTTTATTAAATTAGAATTATACTTAATATGTGTGTGTAATGTGCTTAAATTAAATAACATAAATAGTATATACTACTATACTATTATTCACTTGACAAAGTGATGATAACATAGATCATGGAGTTTGAATCACATTTTGAAAAGAGCAGTGATATTTGTACAATTCTTTGGTACAACTTATATGACAACTTTGGTTTTCTCTCTTTTGATCGATCAAAAATAATAGAGAGAGAAAAAGAAAGAGAAAATAAGGAGATAATATGAGTACAAGAGAGAAAATTGTTAAAAAGTTGTTAAAAAATGGTTGTATAAATATCATTTCTCTTTTCAAAATGATACAAAGGATGTAGGTTCATGCGACCCTTGTCCTTGTCAATTGTCACCTTATGGTTGGTAGGTAAAGCACAAAATAAAAATAGAAGAAAAATAAAGACTATTGTATTGTTTTTTCATTTGATTGATGTTAAGATTAAATTGAAAAGAAAAACAATAACGAGCTCTTCTTTTATTAAAAATGTGGAAGGAATTAGTTAGTAGAATTAGTTGATAGGATTAGTTTTTGTATCCATCTACCACAATTATTATATTAAAAACAAATATGGATTAATTTTTATGCACCATCAAACTTTTTACCCATAACATTCAATCAAATCACAATATAGTCTAACTTTCTTATGTTAGTTAACCTTTAAAAAAGTTTACAAATACTTGTTTTTTTTTGTTTGAAAAATTTACGTTGTGTTATTTCATAATATGTACTCCTTCGTTTTAAAATATATTTTGCAATTTTGCAATGTACACTATTCACATAGTTTATTTTGACTATATTTTTTAACTGATATATAAATACAAATATTAACATATGAGATGTTCTTTGATTTGTTTCAATGAATATTTTCATAATATCAAATTTTTATAATTTTTTATTATATATAATTAAATATATTAATTGTCAAAGTTGTGTATTAACATGTGTGCAGTGGTCGACTGCGACATATATTTTGTAACGGATGAAGTATATGCAAAAACAATCTCTTAATATATGTACAAATTAAATTTTTTAAATATCACATACAATTTTTTTATTTTTAAATTCATCGTACTTAAAGTCTTGACATCCCAATAAATTGATCAGAGTATCTGTATACCACAACTTTGACTCTTTAAATCAGCTATGAGATTTTTTTTTTTGGTCAATGCAATGAAAATAAAATGCAAACCAGGATTAAGGCCTGATGAACCTGTTTACAAAAGAGAGAAAGGATGCCAAAGACTATCCTATAGCAACAAAACAAAGTGTAGCCCGCCAAGAAAGCATAGGGCTGCACACGCCCCTAAAGAATTCTAATCATATATAGCATCCGTTATGCAAGATAGATGAGTATTAAAATTTCCTAATCCTCTAATCGCCATATTTGGGATTGCTTTTGATAACACCATATTTGGATCTTGTATTCACAGTATCAGAGCCGATCTCAGTAAGATCTGTAGAGGTTTTATGTTGTGATTTGGTGCCAGAAAGTGCTTTGAGACTCTTGGGCTTTCTAGGTCTCCCTCTCATGCCCTTTTTAACAGTTTCTTTAGTTTGTGGTGTGTTAGAGAAGACCTGATGCCCTTCAGCAATAATGTCAGGTTTGAGCGTACTGTCTGAAGCATGATCTGAGTCCAGAGCATCTGCCCTGAATTTGCTGAGAATCAGTTCGCTCTTTTTGTAGGTTGCTGAGGTGTTAATGGAGTTAGCAGGTTTTGTGATTTGTCCCTTGTCCAGTCCCAGAATTTCATCAACTGTACTAATTGGTTCAGTGATGTTTGCTCCAAGGTCCATGCAGTGTTCATGTTGTCACCTTTTAGTCTGTCCATAGCATGTCCAGGAGTAGCTATAATTAAAGTGAGAATATGACCTGCAAAAGTAACCTGCTTGTTTGACTGAGCTGCTATAGAAATATATGGATCCTTAGCAACACTAACCAACACAGTCTCAGCACTGGGGTAAACCTTCCTCCCAGTTATGCTGGACTGTTTAGGAGATGTTGGGACTGATATAGGGATGTTTCTAATACCATAATCAGACCCCAACTGAGAACAGTATAGATCCAAACCTGCAGACTTAGAGGAGCCATTTACCACATCAACAGGGTCCTGTAAGTGAGTCAAATGGACTAAACTGTCTATCTCCTTAGTAACTTTATCAACAATTGTAGCACTTTCATCCAAAGTGTCTTTAGAATTGTGATTAAGTACCTTCTTTTGGAGTCCTGCAATCTCAGGCACCTCCCCATTACTTCCTTCCTCATTAGCCTTTGCCTGCTCAGAATTCAACTCAGTGCAGTTTTTATTCACTTTACAGATAACTACATTTTGAGTGTGTTTAGGACCGTGTTGCATAGTGGTATGTGTGTCAGTCCTCTTGTGCTCAGTTTGAGAGATGTTGTTGTTCAGCGCCAGTACAGGGGTATTGCCATACCCAACAAATCTGACATGATTCTTGTTATGTTGAGAATGCTTAGAAGCAAAGGCCTCTTGAGCCGGAGCAGGCAACTTGCCAATTATGTTGTTGTTGTACGCTAAAGGATGCTGAACAGAAGAGGTTGCAGCATCCTTATCAACAAGTTTAGGACTAGTGGAAATCTTATTCAAAGACTTAAAGGTCCCTGCATTAGAGTTAACCAATTTTAAGCAAATTTGAACATCACGACCAATCGTCTTATAGCGTGCAAAAGGAAGGTTGCTTTTCATATTGCACCATAACGGACAAAGCGTGTCCCTCTCTTTCCACGATAACGGATTCAAACAATTTCTCGGATAAATCAACAACCACCAACACTCTAGCATAGAGTCTGAAACGCCTATTCACGGTTGCATCGTCAATGATCAAAGATGTGCCTAATCTAGATGCAATTTCCATTAAAGTCTTCTTATGCCAATACTCTTGGGGCAAATGCAAAAGGCGCACCCAAATCTGAGCATGAGTCAGAGCTTGTGCCTGTGGTGTAAAATCACTAGACCAACAATAAAACCACAACAATCCTGGGTTAAGATGTCATCAACCGTATTGAAATGAAACTCGAAAAAACCCTTACCAAGAGGTGTTAATTCCCAATTGTGAATGTTTGGCCACAATTTGCATAATTTCAACTACATGGCCAAAGTAGTCAGAGGGGAGTCTCCCTTGTGCAGAGTAAGATGGCCGTGGATATTGCTGCAACAATCAATGATCCCTGCTTCATATTCATCTTGTGTGATTCTGACACGAACTGATTTCCCCATAAAAAATTTAGGAGGAAGCTGAGTGAGTTGGTAAACAGTAGGACCGGACAAGGCCTGCACAAACGATTTTCCGGGTTCCGATGGCTTTACCGACGCCACTCCGGAGTCCAGAGAAGCCATAAATGGCCAAGGGCAAACCATGATCAACAGAGGAACCAATCCAATCACAAAGGAAAACTTGGAACAGAACCAGGAGAATTTCAAGCGAAATCCAAAGCAATCAATAAGGAGAACTTTAAAAGAGTTCAGTTCATATCAACATAAAACTTCAAAAGACCTCAGCACAGATTCGAACAACCCAGAAAGGAAAGTCACAACACCGCACCGAAAAACTTCAATGAACCCAGCCACGTGAAGAACAAAACCAGAGAAGCTTCAGAACAACAAGTAATCAAAGGGAGAACTTCAAACTAATGCAAACCGAACTAGGGAAAACTTCAAAGAAGACCAATTGAAAGCTTCGCCGGATAATTCAAGTGCACTTGTAACAGAGCTAGAATGAAACACCAAGCCTGAGGACATCTAAGAAGAGAACCCATAAGACCAAAACCAACCCATAAACAAACTGAAAATCATCGCACCAAGAACCCACCTCACCGGAATCCGATGACTACGCCAGCGATTAGGAAGAACCCAGATTAAGGATTGTAGCTAGAGAAGGCACCAAGATCTTGGATCTATGACGAGGAGAACCAAGGTCAAAATCGCAAACCCCAAACTCAAAATCAAACAACACAAGCAAAACGAAATTAAGCTAAATCTGAACCAAAAAGAGTGAAACAAAGAAAAGAGATGAATGAGTCGAACTCAGGATGAAGAATGGTGCAAAAAGCCCATGAAATCATGCAAAAAATGGGCTCCCAGGACCGTCACCGGAGTTTTCACCAAAAAAAAGCAAGGCTTCGCCGGAAATCACCTCTCATTTCTCTCTCTTGAATTAACTCCAAGGTTAATCATAACTATCAATTTTAAAAAGAAAAGTTCTCTTCGCACTCAATTAACATAATGGCTGATATTCTTGTAAAAAATGTATAATTATAATATTTTGAAACCAGCTATGAGATTAATCATACACAAGTTAACCATATATATAAGTTATTATTATTATTCCTTAAAAAAAAGTTATTACCCACCATTTTGTAAAGGTAATCTAAAAAAACCTTATTGAACACGTTCATCCTAATAATAATATGAACAAGTAAAAGAAAGCTGCTTTATTCGGTTATCACACGGTTTCCATAGATAATTTCACATTGAAATTTCAAACTTGTAAACATTTTACCCTACAATTAACAAACTCTGCATAACCCAAAGGTCAATTTAATTACATAAATATTTTTTTAGAAATAATTGAAAGAATTATACATGATGAGAATTATATGTGCAAAAAATTGGAGAGTAAAATCAGAACAACGAAATATCAACTTTAGGTGCCTTATTTCCAAACAACAACTTCAAGTCATTTTCCAAAGGTGTCAAATTCAAATCCAATTCCATGATCATAACCCTCTTGCTATTCGATCTTTTCAAAACAGGAGAAGATTTTGCTATCACTTGATAATTTATAGAAGAAGATGAAAACCCTTCATTATTAATTCTATGTCTTCTCATGTGTCCACCCAAAGCTTGACCAAGTTTGAATTCTTGTCCACAAATTGAACATTGATGCATTTTGGAGTTATTATTATGAATATTCACTTTGTGTGCTTCTTCAGAATCAATTTTCAGCTTCTTGTGACTTGCTCTGTGACCACCTTGGGCTTGAAAAGATGAGAATTTACGGTTGCAAGTTTTGCACTCAAACTTAACTGGAGAATATGTTTTGTTTTGTTGTGTACGAGAAGAGAGTAGCAATAGACTTGTTGCTAAATCTATGCTCTCTTTTTCCTCGTTTTCTCTTTGTCTCTTCATCATGAGTATGATTATGAATGTTAATGTGTAATGTGTAATGTATGAGATAAGTTTATTAGTGAGGAAGATTTAAACTCAACTCGTCGTATTTATAGACTTGTGGATAAAGTCAAAACGTGGACAATAGATTTTTGGTTGATCAACTTGGAAATCAAGCAAAGTCTATTTTTAGTTCAACAAGTGAAACTTGGTATAGTTTGGACATTTTGACTTGTAGGAAATTATTAGAATGCGCTCAATGCTTGCGTAATTGCTTATCGTAAAGTAACGATTCTTTCCTTTTTTGGTCAACAAAGTGGTGTATTTATTTTTGCTTGTACAGTTTTGCAGCCTCCAGATCCACTGCAGTGAAAAACATTAAGGAAAAAACTATTTAATGCGAATTGGAATCTCAAACATTAAACACGCACTAATCAATCTCAAGTCTCGACGATTAATTAAGATCACTAAACTAGTTTTACCCTTTTACTAAGTTATCTTTAAAGGTTTTACTAATAAGTAGATATGCTCTCTATTAAAAAAATGAATAAGAGTCTAGTTGATAGTACAAATTTTTGAAATACATACATTTATATCATTTATTTACTTCAAAACTACAATAATGAACTCAAAAAAAATAGACAGAATCTTGATTATTTGTTAACTTATGTCTTAAGAGTACATGTTAAAGAACTTAAAATTGATAATTTTACATGTGTAAAATCAACATGTTGGCTATTTAAAAGTTGGTTGCATGATTTATTTTTTTTAAGTTGGTCGCATGACTGTTATAAACGAGTATTTCTACATTAATTACATTAATGTGTGCCCAAGACCAATATAAGTTTTAGCCTCTCACAAAAGTGTCTCATTCATATCTAAATAACCTTTATTGTTTCATTAATTCATCTCACAATATAAGTTTTAGCCTCATGTGTCTCATTTTATATGTCATACTCTCTCGGGCCTCATTTATAGTTAAATTTGATTTTTTAGATTCATTGAATAAATGATGTATGTGGTCATCAAATTTGTTTATAAATGAGACCGATGGAAGTATTTTTTTATGTGTTTTTTTTTTTTTTACTTTAACAATGAAATGTTAATTTTGTTTTTTCTATTATACTCTAACAATTTATTATTTTCTCTTTTCTAAACTGTTGTAATTTATTTTTCTCATACTATTAGTGAAAGACAATTTTAAAAAGTAATTCATAATATATCTTTCCAATATAAATTAACTATGTTTTCTTAATTTTGAGTGTCATGTGTCAAAGTGACTTACTCATTTTATCTCAAATTATAAATTGCTTATTTTTCTATTATACCTGCATTTACATATTATTCTTTCCTTTTTTCAATTATCTTAATATATCTTTTTAATATTATTATTGATTGGTAATTTTGTAAAATAACTCATAATTCATCTTCTTTTTTTTTTGATAAGCAAGGAGAAAGGATAGGCATCAAGAGGCAACATCGATATCCCAACTAGGTTGGCACCCCAAGAAACCTCCATCCTATGCCGCCAAACTCAAAAGATTTTATTAAAAAAAGGGGAAAAATAATAGCAAAGGAGGGGGGACTAGGCCAAAACCCTCAAAGAAAGAAGAATAAAACAGAAAGCAAAAAAACAAATAACAAAAACTCCCCAAAAACAAACTATGGAAGTCTGTAGTTGGGTAACTCACATCTATCTCGAAAGAAACCGACAGACAAATCAGAAGGAAGAGAATTTGGAAACACCGTTGCAGAAGTGAGATCAACCCAAAGATGTCGACGACGCTTGACTCTAACAGTTCAAAAATTCATTGGGTAGTTGTAGAAGGATCACCCTGAGCACGGGTTTTGGTAGGCTGCTTCTTTAAGACTTGTTGTAATTTTAATTTTTGTTTCTGCTTCCTTGTTAGAACCGATGTGAAGTCTTCAATAGCTGATCTCTCATCATATTGACGCACCCGTTCCCACAAATCTAAACCATCCTGAATATTTTTGCTGGGATGAACTTCTTGTTGTTGAATTTCGGCAGCCACATGTTCATCCTGATTATGCGATACATTAATATTAACATCTACTTGCACAGCCTCTTCAGTCCCTTCATGTGATATCACGACAACCTCATGGGACACTACATAATTATCAATGGAACGAGCAGCCATGAAGGATTGGTTTGGAACAGAATGCATGTCAACGTGCTCATACAACATAAATTATATTTTTTAATTTATGTGAGATTGTCGAAATGACTTACTATGATTTAAGATAAATGTGATTCAACATGCAGAATTTCCCATTAATCTAAAACAAGATGCCCAGTATCAATAAATGTGTCACACATATAGAATATATAGAATCCAAATACGTGTTTTGAATTATTGAGCAACGGAGTGAATGAGGCTTGAGCACTAAGCTACTTGTTGCACAAATACAAAGTACATTGAAACTTCTATGACTTTTTTTGTAAGAATATTTTAGTACAGTTTCTAGTAAGTTTTAATGTTGAAATCGGATAGCTACTTCTTAAAGTTAGAAAATTCGTTTGTGTGGAGTGCATGTCCAAAATCGGGAATAGATCAATTTATAAGTGGCAAAAACATGTCTTTCTTTCGTGTTCTGATTGGTTGGTAGTTTCACATCTGAAAGTTAGTCCTTTTTTTCTTTCTTTTTTCTTGCAAAATGAGTAAGAGCCATTGGATTAAATCCAAATTTACTCTTTTCTCCTTTCCTTTCCTTTTTTCTTTTTCTTTCTTCCTTTTCCTTTATTTTTCATTGACTCTCATGTCTCTCACCTCCCTCTGCTGCAACTCTCCCTATCACCCTATCACCACTGAGATCTCTCCGGCGTCGGCTGTCGGCTACGAATCTCTCCACTTTCGACTCCCATCTGCTCACTGTCACCTCCCCAACGTCGATCTCCTCCACTTCGGTGTCCCGCCACCGTCGTTCTGTTAAGATCTTCCAGCGCCGTTGTTATGTTCAGATTTTAATTGCTGTCTAATTATCCTAGATTTTGCATCCTCATTTTTTTTGGTACGGATTCCATCCTCAATTATAGGTATTGTTTTTCTTAAAATCAAAAATTTGATTGGAGAAAGGAGGGTAGTGGTGACTGGTACCTGAATGGAGGGGGAGAAGAGACAGTACAGTGGGTAGAGAAAACGGGAAAAGGATGGTGGAAGCAAAGGATTAACGCTTTTACCAAAATACCCCTAATTTAAGAATGAAATAACAAAAGTGTCATTTTTGTCCTTTTTTACTCAACCATTGGATTTAATCCAATGGCTCCTATTCATTTTGCAAAAAAAAAAAAATGAGATCTCTCACTGGTAAGAGACCTATCAAGGTCTCACACCGTAGACAGCGCCGCAGCCATACATACTCTTTCACGTGCGTTTGTAGTTGTTAAATTAAAAAAGAGCAGTAAATCTTGAAAATAGAAAAATCTATCGGGTGACATTGTAGTTAAAGAAGTTGAAAATGACTAAAATAAAAAGAATGTAGCCACATTTATAATGTACTAGAATTATCATTTATTTTGGGGAGTAGGGGAAAGTTTAGTAATGGTCCATGGGCTAACCGTCCAAGACTTCTAAGGCATTGAATAATAACATGAACCACCTCTCTTATATATCAAACGTTTTAACTTTAGTAAATTACCTCGATAACTTAGATGCTTGGGTAAATTGCTGAACGGTAAGTAACAATTCTTTTTGCTTATAAAAAAAGTAGTAATTCTTCTTTTTTTTCCTATAAAAAAACATGATATATAAACACTCGTAAATCGAAGTTTTATTATAATGGATATGTTTTGATTTTCAATAGTTTAATGTCGTGTCATATTTTTATATTAATTTTATCTACAAACTATCAGTATCCATTAAAATTGAAGTATTTAAACATTTAAAAAAAACTTCAAAAGAAAAAATCTACAAAAAATAAACATTCTTTTGTGGGCAACAAATTTTAAAAGAGTATTATTATCTCTTATTTATTAAAGTTAACCCGGAAGCAAATGTTTGCCCTAATTTTAACCTAACCCTAATGGTTAATTTTACTCTAATGCCCCTGTTTAATTATTAACCCTATTTTTTCCTTCTCAACAAAATCACACCTAATCTCCTATTTTTTTTAACAAAACAAATATGTCTTATCTCTTATCTATTAAAGTTAACACGGAAGCAAGTGTTTGCCCTAATTTTAACCTAACCCTAATGGTTAATTTTACTCTAATACCCCTGTTTAATTATTAACCCTATTTTTTCCTTCACAACAAAATCACACCTAATCTCCTATTTTTTTGAACAAAACAAATATGCCTTATCTCTTATTTATTAAAGTTAACCCGGAAGTAAATGTTTGCCCTAATTTTAACCTAACCCTAATGGTTAATGTTACTCTAATACCCCTGTTTAATTATTAACCCTATTTTTTCCTTCTCAACAAAATCACACCTAATCTCCTATTTTTTTGAACAAAACAAATCTGCATTATCTCTTATTTATTAAAGTTAACCCGGAAGCAAATGTTTGCCCTAATTTTAACCTAACCCTAATGGTTAATTTTACTCTAATACCCCTGTTTAATTATTAACCCTAT
>Ga0315915_1003056_pt1 | contig 21301 bp, 16 predicted proteins | sample MpolbnodulesMG_FD_207738 | JGI IMG/M metagenome (GOLD analysis project Ga0315915, IMG submission 207738) | Medicago polymorpha root nodule microbial communities from Los Angeles, California, United States - branched nodules | ecosystem: Host-associated > Plants > Roots > Nodule | place: USA... | reverse complement strand
GGAAGTAAGATTTAAAATTTAATAAAGTAAAGTTCAAAAAGCGGGTGCGGGGCGGGTGGGTGCGGGTATAAGCATCCCCCGCCCCTGTACTAAAAACCCAAATTTCCCCCCACACCCACACCTGGTTAAATCGGCTTTTCCAGTTAAATTTTGGGTGGGGGCGGGCGGGTCTGAGCTGGGCGGGTTTTGTTGCCATATCTAGTTTAATAGCATATAAAGCAATTGATGACTCAAACGCAGTTGGTTCTAGTTTATCTCTCTTTGTTCTCCATTTTATCTATAATCATCTTACTTTTACTATTAGACTAATCAAATGAACTGTAGTAAGATTTTACTTTCTTTATATGTAATTGATGATTTGGAGCAAATGAACCGGTCAAATTAGAACTACTTTATCTAGATCTAATCAAATAATCAAATGAACCCTACTTTTTATCTATAAAATAATTGATGTCTCAAACACAGTCAGTTCTAATTTATCTATGTAAGTTCTCCCCTTTAGTTTTTGTCTTCGGGGGTGATTTTCAGTCAGTTTTTACCCAGAGTCAACACTCTTCATCTCCCCCATCTTTCAATCTGAATAAGTGGTTTTAACATAGATCTTAATTTTTCTTTTGTATTTTTCATAATTTTGTTGTCTCAGTGTGGCGTTGTTTTGTTCATCATTTTGGTGCGGCGTTGTCTGATTTTTGTCTTGTACAATGTTTGTTTGGTTCAGACAGATCAACTTCAATATGTTAAATATTTAATCAAATTATTAGATCTTCAACGTTGTAGATATCGAGACATGACTATTTCAATCACTCTTATTTTATCACATTATTTTTAGATATTTTATCATTTTATATTATTAACTTGATATTGTGATTTTTTTTCAGATTCATTTTTTTAAGCGATATTGAATTCGTATATGAATTTAGGGTTAAATATGTTATTGGTCCCTATAAATATACCAACTTTTTATTTTAGTTCCTCTAAAAAATGTCTTCGACTTTTAGTCGTCCAAAAGTTTTCTATTTTCACATTTGGTCCCTCTTTATAAGTAACTCGTATGTAGAATTCATATTTTTGAATAAAATTTTCCATAACAGTTTTTAATATTATAATAATCTTTCCCAACAAAAATTAGATTTTTTTTACCAAAACATGAACTAAATATGAGTTTTTATATTTTTTGTGGTTAAAAATTCATGTTTTGTTAAAAAATTCTAAAAAATTTTGGACAGATTTTTACAATATTCTACACATTTCTGCACAATTTTCATTGAAAAATGCAAACACTACACATAATTTGGCTTAAAAATAGGGACCAAAAGTGATGATTGAAAATTTTAAAGAGACCCAAGCACCCCACGCTTAGGCTTACAAACAACCGCCCAAGAGACCCAAGGGATACTCCTACTCCGATTAACCTCTCCCCAAAGGAAGTCCCTCTGAAGGCGGACAATCTACTTCCAAACCTTAACAAACATCTTCATGACAGACATATAAAAGATGGGGATCCCATTAAGGACAAATTTAAGGATGACGACTCTACCCCCAAGATTAACATACATGTTCCCCCAAGAACCCAACCTACTGGTCAACAGCTGAAGAAGCGGTTGCCAGGTCTTCTCAAGGCGGGGGTTAGCACCAACAGGTAACCCTAGATACATAAAAGGAACACAACCAACTCTACAGTAGAGGAAACGCTCGGCCAAACCGAGAAACTCATCCCCAACATTCACCCCATCACAGAACTCTTAGCGAAATTAACCTTGAGACCCGAAGCAAGCTCAAAGCAATGAAGGATAGTTTTAAGAGACCACAAATTTTGCATAGAAGCTGCCCCCAAGAATAAGGTATCATCCGGAGGTGAGAAATTGAGAGACCCGAGTTCCCCACCTTAATACCTTGGTAAAGACCACGCGTTTCAGCCGAACGAACTAAACCACTGAGGCCCTCAACCACCAACAAAAAAAGAAAAGGAGCTAGATAGGATCCCCGCCACTTCAAGCCTCTATGAATATTAATCTCCTCCGTCGGACACCCATTCACAAGCACCGACTGATTACCACAACAAACGCAAGCACGGATCCACCTACACCACCTGACACTAAAACCTAACCTCTGCATCATATACTCAAGAAAACTCCAGCTAACCGAGTCATAGGCCTTTTCAAAATCAACTTTGAAAATGAGGCAATCCTTCCTCGCCTTTCTCGCAAAATCGATGATTTCATTGACCGCAACCACCCCATCCACAAGCTGGCGACCCTTAATAAAAGTCGATTGGTTTGAAGAGATGAGTTTATCCATATCAGGGGCAAGCCCATCCAGCAACACCTTAGCTAGCAACTTATAAAGGGACCCCAAAAGGGAGATGAGACGAAAATCACCAAGAGTGGAGGGGGAAGGCACTTTAGGGATAAGAGAATGAGATTGCATACGTAGAAGAGAAGTTTCTCTACGTGTTTTAGTGTTGTGCCTTTTCTTTTTTTATTTATGTCCTTTTTTTTGTTGGCATCTCTCGTGACTACTATCTAAAAGTGTCTTACTTTGAATTTAATAGACTTGAACATCTTCCATTCTTTTTTTTTTGGCTTTCACACCGATTTTCAAACCACCAATGGTAGACGACTAATTCGGCTCATCCGTAGAGGCATGCGCACTGGCCAGACGTTGTTCCTCGTGAAAGTCGAACCTGTATTCTCCAAAAACGTCCTTAGAAAGAGCTCCTTGCCACCGAAACTCAAACAACTTGATTAAAACATCTTCCATTCTACTTAACAACAAAAACGGCGTAAAAAGTAGCCCCACTACATGGAAAGTAAATGTTTGCTTGAGTAAAGCATATATCTATCTATCTAAAATATAATTTTAACTTGACATTATCTGTTGTTATCACCTAGAAAACGAAAAGCACCAATGCCTAACTCAGTACAGTCAGGCCATTTGACACTACCACCTTATCACCACAACTCCTTTTTCATATCGGTAATCAATCTCTCATTCAACTCAACTCTCTCTTTCTCTCTACTTCATTGTATTTTCTTCTCACGGTGTGTTATGATTCAATTATTGCTTCCCCCCTTTTATTCTGAACACTAATATGTGCAATTTCGAATTTTGAGGTGATAGGTGTTTAATTATTTGAATCTAAATGGAAATGGTTTCTCTTTAACATGATTCTATATTGCTGAAATGTTGCAGTTCTTAGTGAATTGGTGTTTGTTTGTGTCTGAATTTAGAATCACCGAATTCCTATTGTTAGATATGATTTGTTTTTTCATGCCCACTAATTGTTTGATGAAATGCATGTCTTTAATTTGAACGAATATTGAAGTTACAAATAGCATCATGTGATTTACTACTTTGAAATGATCAATTATTAGTAGGGATTACATTAGATATTGTTTAAGTGATTTACTATGCAATTTTAATGCATTTGATGATATTTTTGTTCCTTTTTTTCTTGTAGAGTTAAATATGGCTCCTTTTACAATTGCGACAATGCCCTCTTTAAACATCGGGCGTTTCCAAAAGTCTCTGAATCTTGTCCTTCCAATTCGCTGCTCCATGGCTGCTCCTTCTCCTTCTTCGGTTTCCATCCGATCAAAAGCTGTTCACTTTGATTTGAAGACATATTGGACTTCTCTAATGGCGCAGATCAATCAGAAGCTCGATGAAGCCATTGAAGTTCAGTTCCCTCAACAGATATATGAAGCTATGAGGTATTCTGCCCTTGCTAAAGGTGCTAAGCGATCCCCCCCTGTTATGTGTATCTCTGCTTGTGAACTCTTCGGTGGCAGTCGCATTGCTGCTTTCCCCACTGCATGTGCCCTTGAAATGGTAATCTTCTTTCTGTACACTGCCATTGTCACAAATTTATTTGTTATGTTGTTGAGCTACTAGAGTTTACTTCTATCTATTAAATAAATCCGTTCCTAATTGCCTACCGAGAGAGGATGAGCTTTATTTTTCTTTGTACTTCCTTTGATTTATTAGAATAATAACATTTGTTGCATGTTTAGTTGTAGTAATGCTGTGTTGCTCGTATAAGTAACTGGTTTGTATTACATCTTTAGCTAGTTGTATCTGCTTAAAATAGTACATACATTGACCTTTAGATGGTCTGTTAAGAATGATTGTAGCAATACCTTAACTGTTTCTCTGAATATTTCTGTTTGGTATTTCTTATTGGACACAGTGAGATTTATGAAGTGTTTATATAATTACATGCACTTCAAATAAATAAATAAGGATGATGATAAACTGTGAATTTTGGAACTTATATTTTAGTTGCAAGCAGGTTCATGCCGCTTCATTGATACATGATGATCTTCCTTGCATGGATGACTCCTTGTCACGCCGTGGCCAGCCCTCAAACCACACCATCTATGGTGTTGACATGGCAATTCTGGCGGGTGATGCACTCTTTCCCCTTGGATTTCAACACATTGTTTCACATACTCCCTCTGACCTTGTACCTGAGCCCCGTGTACTTCGTGTCATTGCTGAGATAGCCCGCTGTGTGGGCTCCACTGGAATGGCTGCAGGGCAGTTCTTGGACCTTAAAGGAGGCCCAAATGCAGTTGGATTGATACAAGATAAAAAGTTTGGTGAAATGGCAGAGTGTTCTGCAGTGTGTGGAGGGTTGTTGGCCGGTGCCGAAGATGACGAGATAGAGAGACTGAGGAGGTATGGTAGAGCTGTTGGAGTATTGTATGCGATTATAGATGATATTTTGGAAGAGAGACTGAAACCTGAGGGAGATAAAGACAGGAAAAACAGAGGGAAGAGTTATGTAGAGGTTTATGGGATTGAAAAAGCAGCAGAGGTGGCTGAAGAACTTAGAGCAAAGGCTTTGGAGGAATTGGATGGATTTGAGAAATATGGAGATCAAGTGTTGCCCCTCTACAGTTTTGTGAATTATGCTATTGATAGAAGTTTCAATGTTGACTAGGCCAGTAGATGATGGGTTCTTGAAAGTCAACCACTTATAGTTCTTGGATGAGCAGTGAGTTTGGCGAAATCACGGTGGCGTCGTGATTTTGTTGATGCTTCAAAGTGTAGTTTTTGTCAAAACCGCGGAGTCCCACTCTGATTATGACAATTTCTGCGCAAATACAAACATGCACTTATTTGAGTCCTTATGACTATTGCATTTTAGAAATTTAGAGCTATAAAAAATATAATTGGGGTTAATTAAGAGAGTAAAGTCTGAACTGTTTTAGACTGTGAATCAATCTAAAGCTGTCCGATTCAAAAAGTATTTAGATGTGGGGCAGTAATGGATACCAAAGAAGATAAGTTTTTATCTGTCTTTTAAAAAGATTAAGCTGCTGCCTACTGCTGCTGCTGTTTTTTTTTTTTTATTAAGTTTTTGTCTTTTAAAAAGACTAATTTTGAACAGCAAGTATTTTAATATTGTGATCGGATCAAAACTGAACTAAACAGACCATCATGCACTTTTACTATGTAGGTAAAACTAATTCTAAGTTTAAATTATTTTAAATATTAAATACAAGAGTAATATGATAATAAATAATTGGATGGTCCCTTCAAAATAAAATAAAATTGGATGGTCAATTATTTGCTGAATCCGGATGGGAACTCTTGGAACATCCCTTTAGTGCAATCGCTGTTTAACCATTCAGACGCTGCATCAATTGTCTCTATGCCTTTATTCTCTCGGTTGCATTCTGATCAGCGCATCTGGAAGCTTACCACGGATGGCTCCTACATTGTCAAATCGGCATACCGCATCTGTCTTGACCTTATAGTTGCTGCCACTCCTGCTCAAAATGATTCCCGCTGGAATTCTATTTGGAAATTGCAGATCCCACCGCGAGTTCGTACCTTTCTTTGGCGCCTTGCCCAACAGTGCCTGCCAACTCGCTCTAATCTTCTTGCCTGCGGTATCCCATGTGATGATACTTGCGTAACGTGTGAGCAATTGGCTGAATCACAGATACATGTTTTCTTTATTTGTCTGAAAGCAATCAACTGCTGGGAGCTGCTCGGGGTTGATCATATCATCTGCGACCTTCTACTTACGGCTGATAATTGTGCTGCTATGTTTTTTGACTTACTTGACATGTTACAACTGTAGCAACAAATTCTAGTTGCAATGACCCTATGGAGCTTGTGGAAAAGCCGTAATTCCAAACTTTGGGACGCCTCAGATACCACCCCATCGTTTACCGTCATTCGAGCAAAGGACACCCTCAATGAATGATGTTACATGCAAAGGTACCGGTTCACCATGCAATCTCTACTCACACTTGGATCAAACCACCTGTAGGCAAGATTAAATGCAACGTAGATGCAGCCGCTTTTAATAACAATTTTGTTATGGGATTTGGTATGTGCTTTCGCGACTTTAAGGGAAATCTTTTGCTTGGGAAATCAGACTTTTACCACTCATCAACCACAATCTTAGAGGCAGAGTCTCTAGGCTTACTTGATGCTATTAAAGTGGCTATTTCAAATGGGATGCATGTTGTACTCTTTGAAACTGATTCTAAAATTTTGTCTGATGCCATCAACTCTAATTTTACTCCAAGCAATGAATTTGGTGATCTTGTAGTCCAATGTAGAAGTCTCTTACTTGATAGACCCGACTTTGCAGTGTCGTATATTAGGAGGCAAGCAAATGGTGTTGCTCATAGTATTGCTAGGGCATCACTATCTAATCCTAGCCCCCATATTTTGCATCATGTAATGCCTACTTTATATTCCTTAATTTTGAATGAAATGAAGTAACTTTGTTTTTGCTAAAAAATAATAATAATAATAATTGGATGATAGATACATATTTCGATATAATTATTTTATTCAGATCTGTGATAGATGTTAATGAGATATGATTAAAAATAAGTTTATAAATGAAAGACATTTTTTATTGTATAAATCTGTTTTGTAGAGTTCATTCTCAAGTTTTGAGAATTAATAAATTATTTTAAATATAGACAACTTAAATTAATTAAAAATGATGATTTCCCAAAATAAATTTTTACATTTGGCTTCTAAACTTGGGCACAATTTAACATTTCCCAAAGACAATATATGAACTAGATAATGAACTAAATAAGGAAATAAATACTACTCCTTCTGTCTACTAATACAAACTACAAACACGATTCTTTTTTCACTCTTATTAAGAAAAAGTTAACAATGTAATTAATGTGTAGTAAATTTTAATTTTTCCAATTTTAAAGCACTTAGTGATATTAATTAGAGGTTTATTCAAAAAAGAAACCATAAATGTTTTAGTTGTTTATACTTAAGGACGAAGAAAGTATATGTTAAACTCTCCCTGTATATAAACTAGTGAGGAGCCACTGCAAAAAGGAAAACTCTATACAAAAGTTTACAAAAACTGCGTGAGAAAGAAGTTTCAGGCGCTTAAAGCCATGGCTTGGTGTTTAAACCAAGGCATGTTAACTTCTGTTATCTTCATCCTTAGCGTCTCATTATGCTTATTGGCGAATCATTCTTCCATTGCTGAGAAGCTTCCAAGGTTTGAACACCATCTAAAACCTCAACAACAATCTCTTAACTTCTTGGTTGTTGGAGATTGGGGAAGAAAGGGAAACTACAATCAATCTCTCGTCGCCCATCAGGTAATAATTTACCACAAACTTCAATTTGAGTAATTACTACTTGTGTAATTTTCCATTGAATTGAAAGTATGGTCCCTTCATGTACATGGTTCTTTCTAACTGTATTTCGCCAAGAGTCATTTGAAAATTGAAACCACTTGCTTCTAAACCTCACCCACATGTGTGCCACATGGCCAACTACCTTATCATCCACTCCACTTTATCTTTTTGTCGAACATAATCATGTTGGCTTGGCGCTAATGTAAGGTGGTTGAATTTGTGGATGAAGAGGAAATGAAATATTGATAAAGAGGAAATGAAATATTGAATGTGTGAAATAGGAAACTATTAATTTTCAGTAATTTAAACTTATTCCACATTAATTTTTCGCGTATTTAAATGTAATTAGAATTGAAGTATGATATCATATATAGTCAAATTCTCTAAAATATATGTTAAATATCAAAAAAGAGTTTAATTTTATTGATTTATTAGTTTATTAGTCTATTCAAACATAGATTAGATTACTTATTTAAATGGTGTTGGCGACAAGACTAACCCGAGTTATGATTCCGTTTGTAGCTAGTACCCAATCGACATTTGTAAAAGGTAGGAACTGGGTGTATGGGGTGATGGTGGTAAATGAGGTGATAATTTGGCGAAGAAAATAAGTCGAGAATGTATGGTCTTTAAAGTCGATTTTGAAAAGGCGTAAGACTCAGCAGATTGGGGGGTTCGCATCTGCAATATGCACATAGTACGCTTTGTGCCGACAAGGCTTCTGGTGATAACCTGTGGACTTTGAAGGTAATTCTGAGAGGTTTTGAGATGGTTTTTGGGTTGAAGGTCAATTACTGGAAAAGTTGTTTAGTTGGTGTCAATGTATCACCTTTGTTCTTGCAGATGGCTTATACTTTTCTTAATTGTATGGAAGGAGCAGTTCCCTTTAAGTACCTTGATCTCCCTGTTGATACATATTCTAGGATTCTCACCACGTGGGAGCCTATCTTAGAACAACTCCGGTGGAGACTTGGGGCTTGGGGGTACAAGTGCATTGGTTTCGGTGGTCGGATAGTTCTTTTCAACTCGGTTCTGAACGTAATTTCATATTTCTACATGTCTTTTTGAAGATGTCAGTTCATGTTTGGAAGAAGGTGATGCGGATTCAAAGGGAGTTTTTATGAGGAGTCAGAGGCGGTAAGAAAATAAATTTGGTAAAGTGGGAGGTGGTGTGTCAATCTAAAAGAAATGGGGGCCTAGGGATGAGAGATGTGAGGGCGGTTAATTTAAGCCTTTTGGCTAAGTGGAGATGGAGGATCCTTCAAAATGAGGTTCGCTTTGGAAGGGTGGCTTAGTTGCGAAGTATGGGGATCAGATTTTGAATAGGGTGGATTGGGGAACCGACTCATTTCCGTATATTTTGTCTAGATGGTGGAAAGATATTTCGGCTCTAGATGTTCCAGATGGCAACAATTGGATAGACGTGTTTTTGGTTAGACCAGTGGATCAGCAACGACCCTCTTTGTGAGAGCGTTGCGCGGCTTGTTGGTATTTCGGAACAAAAATATGCTAAGGTGAGGGGTATGGGGGTTATGGAAGGCAGAGTTTGGAGATGGGTTTTCAATTGACGGAGGAGGTTGTTTGAGTGGAAGATTAACTAGTTCACGCAGTGGCTCTATGCCTCTATTGTCTCTGTCTTTTCTGTCTTTGGAGTAGGACAAGTGGGTTTGGGGTCCTGATGATAGTGACTCTTTTACAGTTAAATCTGCTTATTCTTTGATTGCTAAGGTGTTCACGAATGAGGTAAACCTTGATGTGTTGAATATTTGTGTGTTTCGTCATGTTTGGAAAAGTTCAGCACCGGCAAAGACTATTGCTTTCTCTTGAAAGCTCCTTCATAATAGGATTCCCATGAGAAGTGATTTAGCTCAGTGTGGGGTTATTCCTATGGATGATTTGAAGGACTGCGTGCTTTGTGTTGCAAATCTGGAAACGCTAATTCACCTCTTTTTGTTGTGATTTTGCCTCGCAAGTGTGGTATGAAGTGTTCCAGTGGCTTGGTTTGGTTTTGATTATTCCCCCGAATTTATTTATTTTGTTTGACTATCTAAGTGGGATTGCGAATAATAAAACTTTTTTGAAGGATTTTTGGTTGATTTGGCATACAATCATCTGGGCTATTTGGAAGGCTAGGAACGTAACGAGGATATTTTTGAAAACAGGAAGAAGGAACCAAAAGAGGTGGTGGATGATATTAAAGTGTTTTCATGGAGATGGGGGTTGGGTTGCTGAAAACTGTCGAATTGTTTGTATTACGAGTGGTGTTGGGATCCTTGTAATTGTTCGACAAGATTTTAATTTTGGTGATTGTATTCGGTTCCTGGTAGTTCTGCCTTGATTTAGCAGGTGGATAGCTTGAGCTCATGTAGCTGGTTTGGATGGGCAGGGTTATTGGTTTGGTTGGTGTCTAGTAGTGGATTGTTGATTGTTTGCTGCAGAATCTTTTGGGCTGGTTTAGTGGTGTTTATTTTTGTGTTGCAGTGTATTTTAGTGTTTTTTTAATTTGATGTTTTTGTCCCTTCCAGGTCTGGTTGTGGTGTGTTTAGGCTTCTTTTGGTAGTCTTCTGTTTTGTGCTTTCTTTCTTTGGTGTATTTAAGTTGGTGGTTAGTGGTATTTCTTTGTTAGTTTGGTTGTTCCTGCTAAGCAGTTGTTGTATATGTCTTTCTTGCTTCAGAGAGCTGGACTGAGTGTTTTATAATATATTTGCCGATTAAAAAAAATACATTCGTATGAAATATGTTTTTAAACAGACTAACAAGTCATATCAGGCTTTCAAAAGGCCATACTCAAGTTTAAAAAACAAGTCTATAATTTAGATTGCTTACTTGGTATCTTTATTACAATATTATAATTTTCAAGCTGTTTATGTGATTTTTGTTATCCTTTTTAGTTTTTATTAGTACCAAGTAGTAACTCCCTCCTCATATTTGTTTGATTTTCAGATGGGAATTGTAGGAAAGAATCTCAATATAGAATTTGTGATTTCAACTGGTGACAATTTTTACTATGATGGCCTAAAAGGAGTTGATGATCCAGCATTCTACAAGTCATTTGTTGACATCTACACTGCCCCAAGCCTGCAACAAATATGGTACAATGGTAAGTTGAAAAAGTTTCATTGTGTTTTTTCTCTTCATACGTTCCCTCTGGTTGAAGTAATTTTATTCGAGACACGTCTGACTCTTTCTGCTAGCTCTAACCTCCTTCGTTTACAAACAATCAATGATACCAATGCTTTATTCCTTTTTTTTTTTAAATAGTTGCTTTAAAACTTTAGCCGCAGGTGTGTCTATTTTATAAATTAACTTGCCAATGAAAATATTTATTTTCATTTTACTGTGCCAGTTTTGGGAAACCATGACTACAGAGGTGATGTTGAAGCACAATTAAGCCCAATTCTAAGACAAAAAGATAGCAGATGGGTCTGCTTGAGATCTTTTATTCTTGATACAGGTATTAATCCTTTTAACAAATTTAATGCAAGTTGGGTTTTGAATATTTCCTAAAAAAAAATTGTTTATTTCTAAGGTTTTCTAAACAAAATTTGGTTTCCAAGCTATCTGGATACAAAACAAGTTGAATCAAACACAAATTTATATTTTTTGGAAATCATAATATGTATGAATTAATATAATTGATGTGGCAACATTTTTTTATACAATTAACTTACAAAAGAATTTATAGATTAAACTAAAACTTATATCATCTTTTATAAAAGAAACTTATATATATCATCTTGTGAGTATTCTATTTTTTTTGGTACAGATAATGTGGAATTTTTCTTTGTGGACACAACTCCATTCGTAGAAGAGTACTTTACGGATCCAGGAAAGCACACCTATGATTGGAAAGATGTGCTTCCTCTTGAATCTTACCGTGCAGAACTCTTGAAGGTTAGTCATTTTTCATACAATTTTTTTAAAGAATAATTTCACAATTGAAAATTATCACATCATTTAGAAACTTGCGACATTTTTTAAAAAAGAACTTTTTTGGGTTCTGGATATTGAAGGACTCTAAATTTTTTTACCAATCAAGTAATGGGTCATTTTGCAATCGTTTCCTAGGGGGATTCGAACTTAGTACCTTGAGGTTACAATGCTAAGCTCTTACCACCGAACTTTTTTGGTTTTTTGATATTGAAGACTCTAAATTAGTATCACTGCATATTTCAATTCATGCACATTAGTACTTAAGGAGAGGAATTGTCAACTGTGTCTGACATTTGGAATTATTGTAGGAAGTTGATTCAGCTTTGGTGCAATCCACGGCAAAATGGAAGATAGTGGTTGCCCATCATCCTATCAAATCTGCTGGGCCTCATGGTAATACCCAAGAGCTTGTGGAGCAGCTTCTTCCCATCTTAAAGGTAAACAAACATCCCTATTGTCATTCTCACCTTGATACATTAGATGAAGTTATGTGTTCCTTGTGCCTATTACAATTTGTAACCAGTTTCTGCACTATTTGTGTAGTCAAACAATGTTGATGCATACATTAATGGACATGACCATTGCTTGGAGCACATAATTGACAAAGAGAGGTAAGCATGTTTTATTACTTGTAAATAGTCAACATCAACTTCATCATAGCTGTGAAATTCAAACTTCCGCTGTTTGCATACACATTGTAGTGGAATTCATTTTTTCACAAGTGGAGGCGGATCAAAGGCATGGGGGGGTGACATCAAGCCATGGGATCCAAAAGAATTGAAATTGTATCATGATGGGCAAGGATTCATGTCTATGCAGATATCAAAAACCAATGCTAGTATTGTATTCTATGATGTTTTTGGCAATGTTTTGCATACATGGAGCATGTCAAAGAAACTTAAAGAAGCTGCATAGACGGAATAAGCTCAAAATATGCGTATACTGTTTATTTTCTTGAGGTTATATTACACAAATATTTATGTTGTCCCAAAAAGAACTATTCTTTCGTACTAATACGCTAACTAATTTTTTTATGAAATGCATATCTTTGGTCTGAATGAATATTGAAGTTACAAATAATATCATGTTGTTTCCTAGTTTGAAATGACCAACTCTACTTTGTTTTTCCTTTTGGGTGTCACCTACTGAGCTTACCGTTATGTGTGGCTCAGGTGCAATTATACATAAGAGATTGGTTAAAACTGATTTGCCCTGCAATCTGAGATTGTTTGTCCTTTTTTATTTCTATTTTTACTTATAGAATTAAAGATGGCTCCTGCCTCCTTTTACAATTGCGACCATGCCCTCTTTAAACATTGACTGTAACTGGAAGCCTCCTATTCTTACCCTTCCAATTTGCTGCTTCACGGCTGTTCCTTATCCTTCCTCGATTTCCATCTGATCAAAGATTGTTCACTTTGATTTGAAAGACATATCGGATTTCCCGAATGGTGCAGTTAAATCCAAAGATAGATGAAAGCTATTCCAGTTCAATTCCCTCAATAGATATATGAAGCTATGAGGTATTCTGCCCTTGCCGAAGGTGCTAAGCGATCCCCCGGCTATGTCTATCTCTGCCTGTAAACTCTCTGTGAGCAGTCGCCTGGCTGCCTGCACACTTGAAATGGTAATCTTTTTTCCATTTCATGCTGATTATGTAGTATTTTTCTTTAGTTTTTTTTTTTTGTTAAGACGCTCAAAAGAGAGATCGGTCTATCATTGCCGCATATAATTATGTTGATAACCTGCTAGAATTGACATTTATCTATCAAACAAATATGTTTCTCAGTGTACCATGAGAGGGATGAGCTTTCTTTAACCTTGTGACATTCATCCTTGCTCTGTTTTTTGATAGTCTCAAATTGTGTTCTCGTCGTTGTCACATGTTGTTGTGTTAGAACAACGGCGAGAATGCAACTTGAGGGTGTGTTTAAGTGAAGAAAAGGACAAGGGATCAACAACAATATAATAATTGTTTAACCACATACTTATTATAATAAGGAGAATGCTAAACAGTGCCCTCAGGGCATTGGTTAAGCAACCAAAACAGATATCATCTTTTCCTGGTATAGTCGATGTTCACATCATTGCTCTCACAATCATTCTCATAGTCGTTCTCACCAATTTTTACATCAACACTCTCTTGCTCGTGTTCCGTTTTTCGTCTCTCTTGTGTTTGACATCTAAGCGGTTTCAGTGTTTATTTTTCTTTACAGCGATGTAATGTTACACCTTTCAATATTGTGTTACATGATACATATTTTTTAAATTTGACTGTCAAATGGTAAATTTATATAATATAGATTATCTATTTAATACTTTACAAAAATTGAAAATCATTTGATATGATTTTAGGATCCATCAAATTAACGGTGCTCAATAAAAGCACGTAAACCGTTAATCTTGATGAGTCTCAATAACATATCAAATGATTTTAAATTTACATATCATTTTACATAAATGATCTACGAGAGTGTATCGAGTGAATCTGCAAAACAGATACAACAGCAGTGGCAACATAGTAATCACCCCCGCCATCGATTTTATAACTGAATGAGGAAACCGCTTTTGCGCCGCCGCCATAATGGGATCCCAGACCTTAGTATCGCTTCCTGCAAAAAAACTAAAAAATATACCAAACTGATTGCACGTGTTAATATAAAAATTTCAATCCAACGGTTGTGATGCATTCCTCTCATCTCTCACCATAAATAAATACTCCTCTCACTTGATACACCATATTGACTATTGAGCAATGCAAACATTGATTTAACATTATCTCTCCTTCAATATACACACACATCATCATCTTCTCTTGAATGGTTAACAAAATTGTGTGAGAACTTTCTGGGTCTGAAAGCCATGGCACAGTGCTTAAAACAACGCATTTTATCTCCTGTTATCTTCCCTTCCAGTGTCATATTACGCTTATTGACGAATCATTCCATTGTTGTTGCTGAGAAGCTTCCAAGGCTGGAACACCATCTAAAACCACAACAACAATCTCTTAACTTCTTGGTCGTCGGAGATTGGGGAAGAAAAGGAAACTACAATCAATCTTTGGTCGCCCATCAGGTAATTATTTACCCCCAAACTCCATTTGTCATTAGAAAATTATCAGGATATTGCATGTTATATGCATGGGTCGGGCTTCGAACCCCGACATTCCACTTCTCCACATTTAAAATGTGTGAGTTCTAGCCACTATACTAATTAACCGAAAAAGAAAAAAAAAAACTTTTTATTTTCTCACTTCACACTTACTCATCATAACTATATGTTTTCAGTTAACATAAAATAAAAAAAATCAAAAATAAACTGCATTTCTATCTTATTATGCAAACCACTTATTTTTCGATTTTTTATATTTTTGAGCTTACAATTTTCATAAAATTGAATTTTTTTTTTTAAGGGAAAAATATAAATTTTATCAAAAAGCATTAACATAAGTTAGTAGTAAAATGCATTTATTTGTACTTAAATTTCGTCACAATAAATTTTTATGTATTTTTTCATTTTCATCAATACTCTTTTTTTTGTTGCTCAACAAAATTAAATCAAAAGTTAATTTAAATTTTGAAAACAAAATCAAAAGTGAAATTTTATTATTTCCATTTGAAAGCAAGATGTAGAGATACATACATTTTGAAAGCATATGCTTTCATTTAAACTGTAACTATCTTTCAAAAAAAAATAAAATTAAACTGTAACTAAGTTTAGCATAAGGCATGCTAATTTTAGTTTACGCATATCACCGTGAGTTTAACTCAGTTGGTAGGGATATTGCATATTATATGCAGGGATCGGGGTTCGAACTCCTGACACTCCACTTCTCCATAATTAAATTGTGTGAGCTCTAGCCACTAGGCTACTTGAAAAAAAAATAATAATTTTAGTTTACACATGAAAATTGGAGACTGTGGTTTACTAAGTCTCGACGTGTCAGTGTGTCACAGTTAGAGTCTTTGGGATTTATTCTCCAAAATGATGAAGAAATACGAGGAGTGCTTGAAGATGTTATTTGTAAAACAATAATAGCATCTAGTTAAATGGTCAAGAATGTACGTTTTTTATTTTCTTTTTTTGAAGGATCGTTTTTTATTTTCTTATTTAAAAAGTAGAAACTTAAATATTAAATTAAAATGCTTGTTAATTAGCACCATGACCAACAAGCACGACGTATACACTATTGTTTGAAACTGTTAGATCACTTATATCAAACATTATTTTCTATCTCCCACTTTTTTTGCTATCACTCTAATTTGCATGTCGTCCAATTTCGTGATATATAGCACTTCTCAATATAAAAAAGTATAACTATCTCATCTCATCTCATGAGTATAAAACTTATAATTTCATATTATTTAATATCTTCGTTACAATATTATAATTTTCTAGTCGTTTTCAGTGATTTTTGTTTGATTTTTAGATGGGAATTGTAGGAGATAATCTAAATATAGATTTTGTGATCTCAACTGGTGACAATTTTTACAAAGATGGTCTGAAAGGGGTTGATGATCCTGCATTCTATGAGTCGTTTGTCAATATCTACACTGCCCCGAGCCTGCAAAAGATTTGGTATAGTGGTCAGTTGATAAAGTTTCTTTGTTCTTTGAAAACAACTAATATTTATTAACAGTTGATTTAAATTAATTTTCCAATGAAAATTTTTATTTTAATTTTTTTTTTGTTTGCCAGTTTTGGGAAACCATGACTATAGGGGTAATGTTGAAGCGCAATTAAGCTCAATTCTTAGACAAAAAGATAGCAGATGGGATCTTTTATTCTTGATGGAGGTATTGATCCTTTAAAAAATATTTAATGCATGTTGAGTTTTGAACATTTCCTAGAAAAAAATTGTTTGTTGTTAAGGTCCTCTAAATAAAATTTGATTCCAAAAAATCTGGATACAAAATAAGTTGATTCAAACACACGTTTATATTTCTTGCAAATCATACTATGTATGAATTAATGTAGTTGATGTTGCAACAATTTGTTACAAATAAATAACAAAAACATTTAAAAAAAACAAAAATAACAAATTATTAAATTAAAAGTTATATCATCTTGTGTGTTTTCTTCTTTTTTGTACAGGAATTGTAGAATTTTTCTTTGTGGACACAACTCCTTTTATAGAAAAGTATTTTACGGATCCAAAAGAGCACACCTATGATTGGAATTTTGTCCTTCCTCGTGAATCTTATCGTGCAGAACTCTTGAAGGTTAGGTTTAACAAACAAATGCAGTGCATATTTGATATCATAGTGAATTCGTCGAAATGTGAGTAACTGTAATTTTGTAAAAGCTATTGAATGTGTCACTGAGTTGCCATAATAGAGAATTAATAATGTGTCACAGAATTGAACAAATCATTCAAATGCAAATTCAAACTTCTGGCATTTTTTCAGTATCTAACATTTTGGCTTCTGTATAATGAACACTCTAAATTAGCATCAACACATATTTCATTTCACAACAAATCAGAACTTTTAACGAGAGAAATTGTTAATTCTATCTAACATTCTGGAATTATTGTAGAATGTTGGTTCAGCTTTGGTGCAATCCAAGGCAAAATGGAAAATAGTAGTGGGTCACCATACCATCAAAAGTGTTGGGCATCATGGTAATACACAAGAGCTTGAGGAGCAACTTCTTCCCATCTTAAAGGTAAATCAATCAGCCACATTATCATTCTCATATTTATGCATCAAATAAAGTTCAATATTCCTCATGTTTTTTACTTGACAATGAAAATGATTCTGAAGACACATGGCTTAGTGTCGCATACATGGTACGTAGTTAACATCAAAGGTACCAAATCATATTGAAAACAATTGTGTCCCTATTGTTGAAGTAGATGCATGAAAATTTTACAATTTTTAACCACTTTCTGCACTATTTTTCCAGTCAAACAATATTGATGCATACATCAATGGACACGACCATTGTTTGCAGCACATAATCGACAAAGAGAGGTAAGCATGTTTTATTACTTGTAAATAGTTAGCTTCAACATCACCACAGCTCTGAAATTGAAGCTTCCTTCGTTTGGTTATACATTGTAGTGGAATTCATTTTTTCACAAGTGGAGGTGGATCCAAGGCATGGCGAGGCGATGTCAAGCAATGGAACCTGGAAGAAGTGAAGTTTTACCATGATGGACAAGGATTCATGTCCGTGCAGATCACAGAAATGAATGTAGATGTTGTATTCTATCACGTTTTTGGCAAGGTTTTGCATAGATGGAGCATATCGAAAGAACTTAAAGCAGCGACATAGATACAATAAGCTAAAATTATGCACATAATTTTAATTTTGTGGAGGATATGTTCCTACAAATGTTTCATTAGTCCCAAAAAGGAACTATAAATTTGTATGCAGAAATGGTGCAGTCTTGCACTTATTGTTATAGTCATTATGGATTTCCCTTGCCATTCAATTCAAGGGAAATTGAATTATTTGGTCTTGAATTAAAACTATTCCTCATGAAAAAATTGCTTTCTCTCTTGAGCAATTGTCAAAGCCTTGGGCTGCTTGGGACTTGCACCATGGCATCCAAGTGCTTGAAATGAAATGAAAATTCTGCAGGTCTTGCCTAGTATCATGGCCTGCCATACTCAAAAGTAGCAGTTTCCAAGAATTCTCTACTGTTGTTCCACCAGTTTCCAAGTATTTGGGGGATTCACTCAATTTTCCGTCAGCTAGAAGGATCAAGCAACCATGTCATGTCCTCATCTTCATCCATATTGTTTGGTAATCCTGCTGCATTTGAAGTAATGCAAATAAAGAGACTTAACCGAGAAAAGGCCGGAATTTTCAAGCACCCGATTCCATCTGTCCACATTATGACTAACAATACTTCCACCGATGTCCCCCATCAATTTGTCTTGCAATATGTATTCTCATTCAAAGATATTCCTCCGCCAAAGTAAATTCCAATGTCATTTTCCATCCTCCCCAAACCCCATGTCACTAACAAACAAGACTTCTGTAACTACATAGCAAATAATCTAGGAAATACTTCCCTAAGCGGAATATTCAAAATCCAAATATCATGCCAAAAAAAAGTTGATTCGCCATTTCCAGTTATTTACTTTGCAAAATCAAAAAAACAATCATTCTCCTCCCCCTTCACCTTATCATGATCACACACATTTTTCCAAAGTGGCTTTTTCAGTATTCCTTAACCGCCACTTCCACTTCTAAAGAAAAGACACATTGAGAGAATTCTCAAAACATCAACCCATTTTAATTAGCAATATTTTTCTCTTTTCTTTTTTCTTTTCCCTTTGGGTTAATTAAGCAAGTAGATGTTGAATTTATCCATATCTTGAACTTAATAACGCTAAAGGTTAAGCATGACATTCAAGATTCTCAGTAATAGGAATATTGAACATTTTGTTTGTAATGCTAAAAATGAAGATCAACAAATATCGTTGATATTATGTGAATGAACAATAAAGAAGAAGAATGCTTAAGTCTACATGCACCAAGTCATGCCCTAATGGAATAACTTATCAGTCATACAATTTTATAAACCTTTTTTCCTATCCGAAATTTTCAGGGATCAAAATGATGTTAATATGTTGAAGGTTGATTAAAATAAATTTGATCCTATTTTGAGGCTAACCATTTTTTAATCCTAAGCATTGATATCCACCAACCATCATAACACTAAACATGCACATAGAATATTGATATTGATTTGATTGTGGTACCTATTTGTCATTAAACAAAATTTGATTTTAGGAGATTAAAAAAATATGATATGATTTAGGAATGCAAGCGAAAGGTTGGAAGGGGAGAATTAACTTGTTTATTTTGAAATGCAAGTGAAAAATAAAATTGTCGCAGTAAAAGTCAATCCAATATCTCATATCTCTTTTATATATTTTATTATAGATTATACTATCAAGATTAATTAATTTTTTAGTACAAGATTTTTTTTAAATAGACAAAATATATCAAGATTAAATTACCTCACATTAAAAATTATTATATATGACCAATAATGGATTGTTCTAAGTGGTATAAGGACTTGGTCCACTTTAGCATGTGGTCTAAAGTTTGATTTCTAACTTATACTTATGGAAAAAATTCGGTAGGGAGGGAGAACTCACCTTGCGGGTCCCACAACCACACTTCATCGACTGAGATCAGTCATTACTGAGCGATAATGGAAACTTTGTACCAATATTGCTAAAAACGTAAAGGATAACTCTTGCAAACAAACTGCATATGTCAATGAATACCCTTTGGACAGGGTGCACATCCTCACACTCGCGTTTATAAAAAAAATTCTCGTATATGAGCTCATACCCTCGTAGGTAACAGGTTTGGTGTCCGTCCCCGTACCTTATGGACATCTAAGAACACGTATGTCCGCCCATTACCCGCATTTTAACAACAAAAAGACAATAAATAACAAAAAATATCACAACTTAATTAAAATATAATCTAAAATCTCTTAAATCAACTTATAATTTATTGCACATAGTAGTATTTAGCCAAATAAAAAGATCAAAAATATATATATGAAAAAAAACAAGTACATATACAATAAATGTTAAAGACTAAGAATTAATTAACTCATTTTGGTATTACATAAAATTATAACTATAGTATTTGTAATGTGCGGGCATGGGATGGGTTCGGCACTAAAGTGCTCATAACTATGCCCATACCTGTTCAAATTTGCCGGTGATTACCCAAGCCCAAACCCATACCCAAAAATGTGGGTATTTACCCTTCATTGTGGGTAGAAAATTGCTTTTCTAACATACATATGTTTACATTGACACATGTAAAATACGTAAAAGCCTCCAGCGGCAGTTAACAACCGTTTATCAAGCCGGCAAAAGTTAACTGCCACTGAGTTCAACGGTCATTAACTGGCGCTACGTGTCTGGCTCATTTTCTAGTGGCTCTCCTTCCATTTTTTCTTATGCAAATTTGTTCCTAACCAAATCCTTTTATACCTAAACAAATTCATCTAAAATTTTCATCCAATAACCAAATCCTTTGATACCTAAACAAATTCATCCAATATTTAACAGGAACAGGATAAAATTAAAGCGCAAGAAATAATATAAAAGGTACGCCCTATTTCTATTAAAGCGATAAAACACGCGAATAAAGCATATATTCAAGAAATAGACGCTACGTCTTCAACAAATATCAAACATGCCTTTATAAAAATTCTCAACAGTCGTAGCGGATATAAATCATACATCACCAAAGTATACATGTCATAAGATCAACATACTACCATAAATAAAATCTCCAAAACCCAACAAATGGGTAAAATCTCAACAACAAATAAATTCAACATAATCATAAGACCGACATCCTAATCAGAGCTTAATCTAAGACTCCAAATGAAACGATAACGGAGATAGCTCCCGCTATCCAAGCACTCACCAAACAAGCAAACTATTCCTGCACTCCGTCTACTCATTCATACAAACAGGTAGGCGATCAAAACCACTGGAGGTTAGCTTCACATCAATCATAATCAGCATAAACAATTTGAAAACTTCAATTAATTGTAACACGGAGGATTAAACTTCAATATCAACACGAACAAGTTCACATCATCACAATAGTACAATTCATCCATCATATCACAAACACCAACATCACCAATCACATAAGCAAGTAGGACTCATGCAAGAACGTACCACACGCCTAGACACGACTCCTACATGGACACGGTACCATCA
>Ga0315915_1003051_pt1 | contig 21315 bp, 12 predicted proteins | sample MpolbnodulesMG_FD_207738 | JGI IMG/M metagenome (GOLD analysis project Ga0315915, IMG submission 207738) | Medicago polymorpha root nodule microbial communities from Los Angeles, California, United States - branched nodules | ecosystem: Host-associated > Plants > Roots > Nodule | place: USA... | reverse complement strand
AACAAGTACAATTCATCATTTCAAAGTTATAAGCAAGCAATTATCATTATCAAAGGAATCACCACATCATATATATATATATACACACACACTCACACACATACAATTCTCACCTCATTACTATTAACAAAATAATTATCATCAAATAGATTCACCAAATGTATACACACAAGCAAGTAAGACATACAATTAGAATCTTATTCAATTATTCACAACGATCAACAAAATCCACCAACGTACATATACACCAATCCACATAATCACAATATTCAACAAATTCACCACGCACATAGACAATTAAGACTCATGTACAATGCACTTATACATGACACCTATATGCATGCAGTACCGTGACCAACAAGGTCGTCACCTTAAGATGCCAACAGAACATCATATCACCAACATTTGAATACAAAGTATTCGGTCACCAACATTTGAATACAAAGTATTCGATCACCTCACCTAGATATAAATATCCGACAACATATGATGCATGAACCTATGACACACTATGCATGAGTTCAACATCAATTCACCAACATATATGAATTCACCGACAATATCACCATCAATTAACATATATGCATTCACCAACAATATCACCATCAATTAACATATATGCATTCACCAAAAATATCACCATCAATTAACATATATGCATTCACCAACATCAACTAAATCATATAATTCAACAACCTCATACCATTTCTCATAATCAAAGTAAGGAGAAAATACAATACATTATGATAAACATCATATTCAACACCTAGCAATCGTTCACCTATCTTCATATAATCATATCAAACTATCCACAAAAGATTTGCCAAGTATTTGGTCTTAAAGATTATTTTTGACAAGGTTCGTCTCTCATATCGCAAAACCAAGTAAACAAGATCCAATGCCTCAACTATGTATATACCTAGACCACATATGAGTGTAGTAGAGTATGCATGTGCGTTTCACCGGCTAAATACAATAGAATCATAAAATTCACCAAGTTCGTCTCATGGTATCATTTTGCAAAACCAATTCACTTTCAAAACAAAACCAAGTTAGATCCATCACATCATAGGTTAAATACCATTGAGAGCCTTCATTGAACTCCTTAATACTCATGTTTTAAAGTTTGGTAACAAACCATAAGTTCTGGGTTGACTTAGAAACGGTTATGCTGAATTTTCATAAAATTTCACCAAGACCTCCTTGGAGTGTTTTCAACATAACTCAAAATATAAAAATCAATTTCAAATCAAATCAAAGTCACTGGAAATCTAACACAATTATCTAAAACTTTCATGTTTACACCAAAAGTCAATTCGAAACACAAACGTGTGAAAAAGATGCAAGAACACGAAACAGGGAATATTGTCAGAGAGCAACTCGCCCTGGCGACCAAATCACTCGCCATGGCGAGTTGTGACAGGTAAATCTCGGGAAAAACTCCATTTTTCACCCCAAAATCCCAATTTTGAATCCCCTAAGCCCTCATTTGATCCCAAAGTTTGTCCAAACGTATATAAACATAAAAAGGGACTCAAAACCATATAAAACTAGATTCAAAACATCATTCCAATAAAATTCACCATTTGACCCATTTTTGTAAAACTTTCAAAACCACACAAGTTTATTCCACGACTCTATGATTATGATTACCCAAGGTTCCAATCATCTACAACAACATCTCATAACAGCAACAACAATGACCAATCATGAATTCATCAGTAATTCATCAACATCATATTTCATCAATTTTGAATGAAAACACAAAGTATACATATATACACATCTTGAGCATGTAATTTCATCATCAACAAATTTAATCAACATCAAATTCACATACCCAAACATTACATCAAAGCATAAGCACGAATTTCATCAATTAAAATCATAATAATCACTTTGCAAAAATAAGCACTTATGGGTAGAAGTAGAAAAGAGATTATACAAGATTATGAATGAAAACTAGCCCTCTTACCTCAAATCTTCACAAATCTAAGCTAAGGATTCACTTTAACTCCAATCTCATGAGTCTCTACCCTCTTCTTGCTCTCCAAGTTCTTCTCTCTTCAAAACCCTATTTCTAGCTCTTTCTCTCTCTACCTCTCTTGAAATGTTTTGTGAAAATGAACAAATGATTCTATGTGACCTAATTTTCCTCACAACTAGATTTTAAATAGACTCCTCACTATTGGGCTTAACCATTAATGTCTTAATGGGCTCAACACACATTAACCAATATAAAATGTTTCTACTCACTTATCGGTAAAAAAATAACGAATAGTCACCGGCTCTTAACTAATTACCACAACCCACTAGTAACTTAATAACAATAATTATTCTCACTCAAACCACCAAAATAATCTATATGGTAAAATTACTAATTTACCCTTGCCCACAAAATGACCAAAATACCCTTCAAACACGAAACCCGTCAAAATACACACATAAAACAATTAAAATAAATCTAACGAAATTCGGGTTGTCACAGTTATAGGGAGGAAGGGGCAGTTGAGTGGTGAAGGGGGGAGGGGTGGTTCGGTGTGGATGTAGACTATTAAGAATGTTAGAGATGGTGTGGGGCAGGTTGATGAAGGGTGAATTCTAGATAATATAATCCGTTAGGTGGGGGACGGAAGGTCTTCCTTGTTTTAGGTAGATCCATGGCTTGAGGGGAAACGCATGTCTAAGGTCTTTGCGAGATTATATGAGTTAGCTGATCATAAATTAGAAATGGTAGCTCATATGCACGCAAGGGGTTGGGGGTTAAATGGTGAGGCATGGAAGTGGCGGAAAAGGTTGTATGTATGGGAGGAGCTCTTGGGGGAGTGTATAGATCAACTAACATCAGTTACTTTGCAGGTTGACTGTGTCGATTGGTGGGTGTGGACTTTACATGTTTCTAATTGGTGGGTGTTAACCTTGTCCATAGGCGTGTGCTACTAGCTTTGAATCAAAGCTGCGTTGCTAATTGTGGTTATAATGAGGACGACAATCATTTGTTTGTAAATTGCGGTGTCTTCAGTGTGTTGTGGCAACTAGTTGCAGATTGGCTAGGTTTCTCTACAACTTTTCATGGCTCTTTTTTTAATCATTTACATCAGTTTGGCGGGTCACGTGGTTTTTCGAAAGCCGCTACGGAGTCAATGAACATTATTTGATTATCAGTTGTTTGGGTAATCTGTAAAGAACGTAACAATAGTGTGTTCCAAAGGAAAGAGGAAAGGTGTAAAGTGTTATGTGAAAATGTGAAGCTTCAGTCTTTTTGGTGGTTGAAGTCGAAATATGTTACTTTCGATATTGATTACCAATTGTGGAGGCAGATTCCTTTAGCTTGCTCAAATTCAATTTTTTACCTTGTCATTTCCTTCTCCTCTTGATTCGCTTCTGAGACATTGTACCGTGTATCTAAACCTTGATTTTGTGTAGGCTCTTCGGCACTTCTTGTGCTGAAGCATTTAGTTGTGGTTATAATATATCATTTTTGCTTTTTCAAAAAAAAAAAAAGATTTTAAAAATAATTAAAATATCAAATGAAATATTTAGCGAATAATATCAAATATTAAATTAATATACGTATTTTTTTTTTGTCAATAGTCTAGCGGCTAGAATTCGCGTGAATAAGTGGAATGTCGGGGTTCCAACCCCAGCCCATATAACAATGCTCACGCCACATTAACCAAAACATTACCCGTTCATATTAGTGGCGATGGCTTCACTCCTCCCAAGTCATCTTCTTCATCATTACCACCACCGCTGTTCTGCACTTGCTGCCATTCCAAACCGCTTCTTCCACCTGACTATCTCCTCCTCCAGCCGCACCAAGTCCGCTTTTTCAGCTTCACAAAACGAATTCGCTTCTCGTATGTTCTCAACTCTCACCATAAGTATCTATCTATGGCTTTTTTGCTCAAACGCTTCTCGTAATCTCTGTTTGTTTTTTTTGAATGAAGTTGGTGATTTAGAATTTGAAGCGCCGCTGGAAATAGTGAAATACCCAGACCCCAAGTTAAGGAAAAAGAATAAACGCATTGGAACCTTTGATGATAATCTTAAGAAACTTGTAGATGAAATGTTCGACGTAATGTATAAGTAAGTACCATTTTTTTTTATTTTCAGTTAAGTGCTTATGTATAACTATAAGCTGTTTCTACACCAAAAGATGAAATGAAGTTATAAGCTACAAGCTCTTTTTTTATGGAATAAGTTGAAAATAGCTTATGGATATGTCATAGGTTGTTTTCATTAGCTCTTCCAAATAGTCTTACAACTATCTTATAAGGGTCTGTTTGGCAAGACAGCTTTTTGAGCTTATAGCTTATGTCTTATAAGCTCATTTGACTAGGAAATATTTGTTTGGTAACTGTCACTTTCTTATAAGCTTATAGCTTATTTTATTTTACTAGCTTATAGCATGTTTTGATAAGATAATTCAAGTAACTTATAGCTTAAAGCTTATACTTATCATATTTTATCCCAATTTTACCCCTTTAATCTTAATAAAAAAATTAAATTAGTTTTTATGTCATTTTATATTTATAAGTTAGTTTAACCTCTAATTTTACCAACATTACAAATTCGATCAGCTATCCTCTATAACCTCATTTGCTATAAGTTAGCTTATCAACTATGTGGTACTTTTTAGTTTTTACTAAACAGAGCCTAAGTACTTATGTCCTGTAGATAAGTTCAAATAAGTCAATTCAAATAGACTCTTAGTCTGTCTTTGTTTGTCGCAACGGAGTAGAATATTTACATTGAATCATTTATGATCTGCACTATAAGAAATTTGAAGGAAAATTTTCTTTTCTCCTCTGTCTTTCACTATCATAAAGATTTTATTTGTATGACATTTTAAGCATTCAATTAAGTATAGTAAATACGCACTCGTGCTGCGTTTGAATTGCCTTATTAACAATTTATTTTTACTTATTTGCATGCATAAATAATCATCTTTTAAAGTGTTTGAGATGGGTTATCGAAATAGCTTATAGCATATATATGAAAAGAGTTTAATCATATTTCCCTATGATTTAAAATTAGCTCATACATAGCATTTTATCCGAACAAACCCTTATACTAATAATAAACGTAATTGTTTTCAGGAAATGTTTTTATAAAACAAGAGTGGTCATTATGTAAGCAAAATCAACCATATTTTAAATTTAAGGAATCAACAACCAATCCAGAGGTGTCCGTGCTTTATAACTGTGTCCCCTTTTTTGGGACTTTTGTCTAATGTCCCTGACCAAATAGCATGAGCTGATAATGATAATACATTTCATTTCTTGTTATAGTTCTTGGATATTAGGGAATGGCTACCTTACTTTGTTGGTAGAAATAGCTTGGGGGATACAAATCATAGTCTGGGAGAAGATGTCAAACCTACATTCACTCAATTGCAGAATAGTCTTACGCTTAAAGTTTGTCGGTTCACCTTGTGGTCTACTGGTTTTACAAAAACAGTAAATCTTTTATCTAGTATGCCAATATAACAGAAAAAAGTTGAATTTGAACAGTTCAAAAGTTGTCACAAAATGGTTGTGCAAATATCATTTCTCTATTTTTAATCATGTAAGCCAGGCTGATGGAAATATCAATAGCATGATTCAAATAACATTGAGGGATATTTCAGCGAAATCGATACCTTGTATTGTTTTACAACATTTGGAATTAAACCATCAATAACACCCACCATGGTTACTTTCTAACGAGTCCCTGCGTTTTTTTGAATGTTACATTAACAGTGGACTTCCTTTATGTATAGAACTGATGGTATTGGTCTTTCAGCACCCCAAGTAGGAGTTAATGTTCAACTTATGGTTTTCAATCCGGTAGGCGAACGTGGTGAAGGAGAAGAAATTGTTCTTGTAAACCCAAGAGTTGGTAAACACTCAATGAACCGGACACTCTTTAATGAGGGTTGTTTATCTTTCCCCGGCATTCTTGGCGATGTAAAGGTATGAAAATGACACTCTTTTCTTTTACTGTACTATTTTGAATCTAGCTTTTTTTTAGGCTACTTTATGAAGATAGCCAATTTTTTAACTTAGTATGAGTGGTTTCCCATCTATTATATTTGCATTTTTCGTTTGATGTTCAAAAATCTTGGTCCCTTCTTTTGCTATCTTCTTCTGACCAATTGGCTTTTGGTGAGTACCACAGTTTTTTCTTTCTAGCAATTAGAAACTACCAAGAATGAAACCAGAAAGAATTTATTTGAGTTCCTTTCTAAAAGAATTGTTAAGTGGTTATCATGACGAGCTTCAATGGCTATATGTCTGTTTTACTTTCCTTCTTGATTTATTTTGTAAATAGCAGTTGTGTGTGTTCAAATTTGTTATTCTATTTTGTTCTGTTTACATAGTTAGTGTTTTATTTTCGTTTATTGGTATTTAAAACTGTGCCCAACTAAAGAAACATTGGTTGTTCTAAAGTTTATGACTATGCTGGATATGGTCTTTTAATTTGTTTATTTCATCCCTACTTTAACAAGTTTCGTTATTGCGGTGTAGCGACCAGAATCTGTGAAAATAGATGCACTTGATGTCAAGGGAAAACGGTTTTCAGTCAGTTTGTCTGGCCTTCCAGCACGGATATTCCAACATGAATTTGACCATCTACAGGTAAGTTTTTCGACTTGCAAAAATAAAGCTTGTTTTTTACTGATAATAAATCATTTCTGTTTGTAGAAGATGGTATTTTTATGAACTTTTGGTATGTCGTCTGCACCCAATGGTTAAAGGGGAATTAATGAGGATGTCAATTAAACCTATAAATAGAAAGGATCTAGGAGTTGGCCAGTTAGTTTGATATTCAGTAAACTTGTAACTTGTCAGGAGAGAAAAAGTTCTCTTGAACACAACTTGCATTGTATGAATATCCCCAATGAGGAATCCCAGGATCGCATGTTTAACTCAACCGTTTTTCAAAGTACCTTGCTGAAATGGGTCATATAACCCCGTGTTTAAACAATTTCTTTGATGACACGCAGGCTCTAAAAGTGAGAAAATTAAAAAACCCTAAGTTTTCTCTCACTCTCTCACAGTCCCATCTCCTCCCTGCAATGTCGCTCCTTCTTGCACTGCCACGAATTGCAACGCCGTTCTCGTCTGTGCGTTCTCCTTTGTGCACCTGCAACGCGTTCTCCACCTTTTCCTGCCCGCCCCTGTTTTTTTTTCCTTCATGTGGCCCTTACTTCCTCAGTTTCTGGTTTTATAGAGGAATCTGTTTTTTTTTTGTTCCTGCCCTACCCTGTTTGAACCGTGTCGTGTAAAAATAACTTGGTTGAGTTATTTATAAACTTATGGATTAATGCTTATGAATTTTCAATCAACTTAGTTTAATGTTTTGATTTAGAGGTTATTTGTGTAAGATAGTTTTTATTTGTGTGTATAAGTACAATTTTGCCTTTTGGTAGGATCTTACAAGCCATAATACAATCCTTGGATTACGATCTTTTATCCTCCTCCAGATCTATAGTAGAATCTCGAGTTTGACTACATTTTGAAAGATTGAGCGCTAACCCCAAATGAAGGGAGCTCCATTGCAGATGCTCAACTTTCTGGTTACATTGACCAGTGGCTAGTGAATAGTATTAACAGGGTTTTCGACCTAATTAATTCAAAATTAGAACCATATTAAGATCACCTGATTCTGATTGACTCCCACAAACATCTACACCTTTCATATAATTAAGACTGTTCATGCCACTACTTGTTGGTTATATAAATGTGTTTATTTAATATATATAATTGTTATATCTACAGGGAATCCTTTTCTTTGAGAGAATGACTGACGAAGTTCTTGACAGTATTCGTGGACAGTTACAGGTTAGAAAAAGTATTCTTTAGCCATTCTTTCCCTTGACATGAGAAATACATCATGACAATTATTAATGCGTATTAAAAGCTTAGCTGGAAACTAAAACATATTTATGCTCCACTTTCCAAGTACCTTAGATTCACTGTATCACGAGCTCCTATCTAGGGAAACCTACATCCATAAACAATTCTTGAAAAAACATGTCTGGGCACTTTTTACTGTCAAAAGTATCCTCAAATCTTGATTGAACACTCGATGGTGTCAAGTTCTTGATTGGGATGCAATATAAGAGACCTATTTAGAGGTGAAAGATGTTGTCTAAGTCTATGATGTGAAGGCGAAAATAATCGCTACAAAGCAAGGAAACAAATATGTCAATGAATATGCCGACCAATATGATTGTTGACGATTGACAATCTTTCTTCGGACTAATTGTTACCCTCACTTTCATGCAAGATAATATTCATATAGAAAAAGCATAAATATTTAGCAATTATGGTCAATCTAACCTGTTTAATCTTCTTACCAATTAATCCGACAGGTCTGTTAATTAATTATGGTGAGATTGTAAAATCATCTAGTTAAAGGTTAGCTATGCCTTATAGGGATGCAAACAAAGATTAATTCAATAATTTCAAGAGAGCATAACTCATAAATCAAAAGGGTGAAAATACATGTAAAATAACGTAAGATCCACTTCTCTTCTAATTTAATGTTCTAATATCTTTCTCTACTCTTAATCTCCCCCTTTTGTTTATCAACCCTTCTTGCACACGCGCGCACACACACATACACACCTGTTTATTCTGACAAAATAAAGATCTATCTTGGTTACACGTATGACACCGGAATCCAATTATAGATAAGTTTTGGTCAAATTATTACAGGCTCTTGAAATGAAGTATGAGGAAATGACTGGATTCCCAAGCCCTGAAAAGATAGAAGGTCGCAGGACAAGAAAGGTGCCTTCTGGTTTTGGGAAATCATGATCTTTAAGGTAAAAAATTAAAAATTCCACCTTTGCCTTGTGCATTGATACTATTACTAACTGTATGTGTCGATTTGAAAACTGCTTGTTGCTTATTTTACAGGTCAATATTAGGCTCATCACTTGGTGGAATTTCTGGTTTGAGTTCATCAAGTAAAGTCATAGATTGTCACAGATGCTGCATATGGTTGGATATGTATCATATATAGAAGAAAAGTGAAAGGTCTCATCCATCTCAGATGCTGCACATGATTTGAGTCCATTGAGTAAAACTATAGAAAAGTTGTCTCTCAGCGTACTAATTAACTGCTTCCATAGGTGTAACTAGTAGTTTGATCACAGCCATTGTCACTTATTCATGTTGTTCTGAAGGGGGGAATTCGTCCTTAACGACCATTTCCTTTTTTATTTTGTTAATTGGTGTCTATTTTTTGAATTCTCAACGTTTTTCTCCAGTGTGATTTGGAGATGATTTTGTTTACAATCATTGACTAGTGATATATATTGTTTTATTAAAAGATCTATCTATTTCTTGAAAATATTTCATCAAGTGGAGGAAACTTTTCATTATATGGTATGCTTCTAACATCCAGACCTTGCATATCATGCATTGTCTCTACCAACTGAGCTAAACTCACGAGGACAATATATGGTACGCTTCTAACTTTTCATTATATGGTATGTTTTCTAGCTTAAGCTCATTAAATTCATCTTACGAACCCAGCAGATTACATATCTGACACTTTTGATCATATATTCAATTAATTTAGAAGCATGATGACCAGGGGTAAGCCCTGAGCATGGATGGGAGGGGCAGACACCCAAGACACCATTTTTTTAGGGATACCAAAATTATTGTTCTTGCGTAGTAGTTAGTACTATATGAATATATATGTATTTTAACTTATTTTGTTTAATTCAATTGAAAATATATTTGTGGAGAACCTTGATTATAAATGAATCTTTATCAACAAAAAAAACAAGAAGGAAGACATTCAAATAATTAAAAAGACACAACATTATGAAAATGATGTTTTTGCATCCGGCAGTAATTAAACATCGTTCGGTCTTTCCGGTGGCAGTTAACTACCGTTCCACATATAAAACTTAAAAAAATAAAATAAAATACTCTAACGATAGTTAACTATCGTGGAGCATGAAAATTGCAATGGCCATGATGACTATGTTTTTGACTTCAGCAGCAACAACTAGAAGTATTTGTGAATTAGATTATTTTAAGTATTAGTTTTATTTAATGTTAGTTTACTATTTTACCCTTCATGGTTGTATTTAAACTTGACCTTGTGCCTCACTTGCAATCAATGAATATTTCAACAAAACTTATCTTTCTTCTTCTCTATGAAAACTCTCTTTAATATTTCTCACTTTACTCTTCATCATCGGATCTCATTCAATCATTGAGTTCCTAGAAAAGGCGGCCAACTGCAATGGTGATGAATGTTCCCGGTGGTTTTAGATCTAGCCGTCGCGATGTGGATCTAGACGTCGTCGGAGGTGACTTACTCGAAGTCCAATTGGAGTTCTACACCTGAACCAAATTCGGAAACGATGATAATGAGGGAAAGACGTGGATGGAGACGAATAGAAACTGAAGACGGAGGAAGAAGAGGAGGCCGGGGGAGAAGAGGGTAGTGGTGAAGACGAATTAGGATGAGGAGAGAGATACGAGGGAAAAGAATAGAGATCTGACGGGAGAAAGAAAAGAAAAATTAAAAGAAAATGTCACATGGGGGGTGATACATTAATGGTATGAAATAAAAAGGTGTCAACCAATATTAACCCAATTAAAAATTACTCAGAAAGGATGTTCACACTAAAATATAATTGCAAACTGGCTCCCATGAAAAATTGTACGTACGTCAGGGAATCAACATCATTACACTTTGATTAATATTCATATATTCTTCACTAGAGGATGTATTGCAACATTCATGCATTGCAATTTCCATGCTCCACGGTAGTTAACTTGTTACAATCATATCTTTATATAAACAATGTTAGCTACTCCCATCAATAACAACAACATTAACATGATAAGATATGCTTTGTGTTAGTCTTGTCAATAATCATGGCCTTGTTGTTTTCAACAAAAAAATTCAGAATCAGAAAATGAAAACAGAAGCTCTTCATTCTATCATGATGATATTCCAAAATATTGTAGAAGTGTCAACTTCACTAAGCAATTCATCAATCTAACGGAGCTTTTAAATGATGGGAGTAGCTAACAAGTTAATGTGTAACAAGCTTTTATTTCTTTTATACATATCTTTTGTTACAATCATATCTTTATATAAACATACAAAACATTGTAAAAAGAAGAGGCATAAGTGTACAAAATATTGTCAAAAAAAAAAGGTAAGAGGATATGAATGAAATTGGTGCGATGCATTTTTTTTAGATGAAATTTGTTAGATTAAATTACTGCTAACCTAATGCAGCATTGTAGAGGGAAATTATTAGGTTAAGTTCTGCTGAGCTAATAAAATTAATAAATAAGGATATATTAATCTTGCAATTGGTGTTGCTTCAATACATTAATCTTGCATTTATCAATAAAAATGTTAAGCAATTTTTTATCATAGGTGTGATAAAACTATTGATACATATATAAGTGATTAATTGTGTTAAAATTTAATTAACGAAGCGTTTATATCCTTTTTTTTCCCTATTATTTTCATGTGTTAAAATTTCAATCTATTTTTTAGGTGCTACTGTTTTCTACTTTTACGATTATCATTTTTTTTGTTTTGGTTTCTATTGAGTATGTGATTTATTTTAATATGTTGCGTAAAAAACATTTATCTGGGAGTGAAAAACGAAAAAAACAAAATAAAAGTTTATGATAAATTTGTTTTCAAAAAGGTTGATAACCAAGTGGCTCCGTTAGATTGATGAATTGCTTAGTGAAATTGACACTTCTACAATATTTTGGAATATCATCGTGATAGAATGAAGAGCTTCTGTTTTCATTTTCTGATTCTGAATTTTTTGTTGAAAACAACAAGGCCATGATTATTGACAAGACTAACACAAAGCATATCTTATCATGTTAATGTTGTTGTAATTGATGGGAGTAGCTAACATTGTTTATATAAAGATATGATTGTAACAAAAGATATGTATAAAAGAAATAAAAGCTTGTTACACATTAAATTGTTAGCTACTCCCATCAATTAAAGATATATAAACAATGTTAGCTACTCCCATCATTTAAACTTGTTACACATTAACTTGTTATAAAATAAATTAAAAAGGAAGCACATTATTTGATGAGAAAATTTGTATTAATTGATTGATTCCATAATTAATTTTATTTGTTTTTTTATTACCTTCTATATCCACTTCATCAAGAAAGTTCTATATATACATCTCACGTGAACACAAAAATTTATAAAACTTTGGTGAGAATTTTAGCCCTAAAAGAATATACAGAAGGTAGAAAGAGACCGTCTTTAGAGCTGTTCACTCCATAGAGGTAAGGTTTAATAAACTTCATAAATATATATATTTTTTTTTATTAATTCGTTCTTGAACTTTTAGCTTCAGTTTTCATACTTCGTTTATTTTTTGCTGCTTACCCTTTAGGGTTGGTTCTAAAAAGTGTAGTTTGTCACTGTATTGCCTCTTAGGGTTGTTATTACACTTTGTTTGTTTTAACTAGTTCAGGTTTATGTCCTCCCAATCTCTTGTACTTTTGTTTTTATTTAATCTATTTTCTTTTGGCTTAAAAAAAAAACTTTTAGATCTGTTTTCATTGTTTTATCGATTTTAAGAAAATCAGGTTTTATTATGTTTTGTGCAATATATTGTGTTTATTTTCTCTTTCTTTGGTACTGGCAGGGCAGAGTGTTTTTTTAGCTAGGTTAGATGAAAATACAATTCAATATTCCTTAGAAAACGTTAGAAGAAGTTTTTGTAAAAAAAAAGACAGAAAACATTAGAAGTTAGATCAGTTTTGGTTCGTTGATAAAAATATATCTGTTTTTGGGGTTTGGTCATTAGATAAATGTTTGCAAGTCTTGAACCCTAAAAGTGATGATTACGACCAAATCTCTTTTAATTTGATCATCACAAAATTTTAGTAAATTTGATTACACCAAATCCAGTGTTTCATAATCGACAACTACACCGGATTCTTTTTGTTTGGTTACAAGAGATTAGATCGGTTTTTTTTTTTGGACTTAATTAGATCTGTATTTGTTAAATATCACAATTATATTAGTAATCATTAGTTGATAGGTACAAACAAAAAAAAAGTCTGTTATTTAAGGTTGAAAACACATGGGCACAATACACCTGACCAAGAGTCATGAATATTGTCATACAAATCGAATTTTGTCATTTGCAAGAGTCTTGAGTTATGAAGCGGTCACTCTTTGAATTAGGCGTGTCATAGTGTCGGACACGTAATACAAGACTGACACCGACACATATAATTTTATGATTTTATCAAATTGTTAATTATATCGGTGTATCACCGTTCATGCCGTGTCACGTGTCTGTATCCGTGCTTCATAGGTCATGACTCAATTTTCTGCACTAACCAATGTTACTAAACCAGAAAATTCTATTATATTTTCCATTTATATAAATTGTTGAACAAAACTGAAGTTTTTTTTACCCTATTTTATTTTGTTTGTGAGCCAAACAATACTATAGGTATAGATACAATTTTAGAAAATAATTATGACTCAGTGGCATGAACAGAAAAAATAAAATACCAAAGTAAAGATATTGTAAAAAAATAAAATCCTTCACATGTTTCTACCCAACAAATAATCTTTTCCCATTTAAGTTATTTGGTTGGAATTGCTCAACAATCACATAAACAATGAATCATAGTTGTTTGATGTTATGACAATTATCAAGTATTTTGAGAGCTCACTCCTTCATTTATTTATTTATTTATTAATTTTTCAAGAACTAAAGTAGAGCTCATATGAACTCTTGGAACCCTAATCCCTTCTACTTACTCTAGGGTTTGTCCAACAAAATCTCTCCCTCTCTCTCTCTCTCTCTCTCTCTCTCTAACTAGTTTCTCTTCAATCTCATTAATGGAGTTATTTCCTAATTTTGCAGAAATTTTTCTTATATTTTTGGAGATTTTTCATAAAACTCCTAGAGATCACCAAAATGTTTCCCTTGTCCCAAAATGATTGTACTCAATATAAGGAACATCGTATGGATGAGGTTAACCAACACTCTAGTTCTGCAGACACCATGGAAATTGGATACAAATACCAAGACCATGATGAAGAACCCGTTCTCCTTTTCCATAAGCAGCAAAAGACTATTAAGGAGAATAGGTACATAAAATCATTTATAATTTGTATACTTTCTATTACATGCTTTCATAGTTTTATTATATACACTATTGGTTCAAGTTCAAGATATGTTTAACTCATTTATTTTGCAGTTTGATTAATCTTGTTTTTATATAATTTTTTAGCATTTTTGTCGAACCGGTGGATCTCTTTCTAAATCGATGGACCTTAAAACAATGCACGGAAAGATGGTACCCTCTTAAACCAGATATTAAGGTGTCTTTTCTTTTTAAATCCTTTTTAACTTTTTTTTAGCAAAATCCTTTTTAGCTTTTATTGTGTAAATGTAAACCTACACATATAATGCTTTTATATGTACATCTAACCACATCAAATAAATAAAAAAAAAATTAGATTGATACAAGTTTTGTATAAATGTACACCTACACATATAATGCAATGAAAACATGTTTTGTATATGATTTTATAACAACGGGTGGAATTCCTAGCTAACATTTATTTCTATTCATTGATACAAGTTCTTATAGATTGTATAATATCGACATAATAGTTTTAGTTATTACATTTCATTGAAAAGCATAATGTTTATGATCTCTCCTTTTTAAGTCTAATGTTTATAATCTCTCATTTGTAATTTACGGTGATGCTGTTCAATTATTAGGTTAAATATGCAGATTTGATATATTCAATTAATTTGACCTTTCCTTGACAAATTATATTTTGATAGCTAAATCGACAATATAAAATTTACATAGATTTAGAAAGGGTTGTAATTTTATCAAAAGTTAAACTTCAACGCAATTTCATGAAGTAGGACGTCCAAGCTTTAGTTCTGTTGCACCACTGCAGGGACTAATGGATGCGGTGTCTTGTAAGATAGATAATGAAAATATTGTACATCGATGTATGCAAATTGGTGAAATTGAAATCTTCCTCTATTTAGTTATATAGACCTAATCCAAACATGTTTTGTATATTGCAGATTGAGCCAATGAGCATAGAGGAGCAAAACATACTAGATCTAGCTCACGAGATATTCGGAGACAACTGGACTGAAATTTCAAGAAGATTTCCAGGACGTACAGAAGATTATATTAAGAACCATTGTACCGCCATCAAGCAAGTCAAGAATGCCAAGGAGAAATCCAAGAACATGATCAAAATTGAGAAGGAAACAAATTACAATTCTGAAGATTTGGTTACTCAAGAAGATGAACTTGGTGGATATGTGCCAATGACATTAAATGATGATTATGAGTTATATGGATTAGAGTTTTATCCCGAGGTTTCCATGAAGCAGGAAATCAATTTCATGGAGGCGTTTTGTGGAAACTTTTAAGGTGTTTATGTTTTGATGTTTAGTTTTAGAGATAGTTTGTTTTTCTTAATTTCCTCAATTAGGGCTTGTGTATGTGATACAATGCTTAATCAATCTCTCTTCTATTACCATTTGAAATTTGCACTTCATTGAATTTCTGTTGTAGAGGATCATATCCTTAGTTTCAATTTATATTTCCTAATTTTGTTACAATCATATCTTTATATAAACAATGTTAGCTACTTCCATCAATAACAACAACATTAACATGATAAGATATGCTTTGTGTTAGTCTTGTCAATAATCATGGCCTTGTTGTTTTCAACAAAAAATTCAGAATCAGAAAATGAAAACAGAAGCTCTTCATTCTATCATGATGATATTCTAAAGGGGTAATAGGTCTTTACCTCCTGTAATATAGGTCATTTTTTGTTTTCCCCCTGTAAAATATTTTTTTTGATTTACCCCCCTTAAAATATTTTATAGGCAAAACAAAAACCAATTTTATTTTTTTTTTTTAAAAAATTTCGTTTTTGTTTGGCCTATTAGGGGGTAAATCAAAACAAAAATATTTTACAGGGGGTAGATCAAAAAAAATATTTTACAGGGAGGAAAACCGGAAATGACATATATTACAGAGGGTAAAGACTTATTAACCCTATTCCAAAATATTGTAGAAGTGTCAACTTCACTAAGCAATTCATCAATCAAACGGAGCCACTTGGTTATCAACCTTTTTGAAAACAAATTTATGGTAAGCTCTTTGTTATGATTTTGTTGGCTCTTTATTTCGTTTTTTTTCCCGTTTTTCACTACTAGAATAATGTTTTTTACGCAACATATTAAAATAAATCACATAATTAATAGAAACCAAAACAAAAAAATGATAGTCGTAAAAGTAGAAAACAATAGCACCTAAAAAGTAGACTAAAATTTTAACACATGAGAATAATAGGAAAAAAAAAGGATATAAACACTTCGTTAATTAAATTTTAACACAATTAATCACTTATATATATCAATAGTTTTATCACACCTATGATAAAAAATTGCTTAAACATTTTTATTGATAAATGCAAGATTAATGTATTGAAGCAACACCAATTGCAAGATTTAATCCTTATTTATTAATTTTATTAGGTCTGCAGTAACTTAACCTAATAACTTCCCTCTAAAATTCTGCATTAGGTTAGCAGTAATTTAACCTAACAAATTTCATCTAAAAAAAATGCATCGCACCAATTTCATTCCTACCCTCTTGCCTTTTTTTTGACAATATTTTGTACACTTATGCCTTTTTTTTGACAATATTTTGTACGCTTATTTAATACTAAAAAAATGCATCGCTATCATGTTGCCTTTTTTTTTTACAATATTTTGTACACTTATGCCTTTTTTTTTGACAATATTTTGTACACTTATGCCTATTTTTTTTACAATATTTTGTACACTTATTTAATACTAAAAAAATGCATCGCACCAATTTTATTCCTATCCTGTTGCCTTTTTTTCTTTGACAATGTTTTGTACACTTATTTAATACGTTTACAAACATAATACCGTAATTTCCATGCAAACTCGGTTGCCCTAATTTCCATGTAAACTTGGCTATATCCTTATCCTTATCCTTATTTATTAATTTTATTAGGCCTCTAGCAATTTAACCTAATAATTTCCCTCTAAAATGCTGCATTAGGTTAGCAGCAATTTAACCTAACAAATTCCATCTAAAATGCAGCACATCAATTTAACCTAACAAATTCCCTCTAGAATGCAGCAATGCCTAATATTTCTCATCACTGATGAGCTTTTCATTCTTATCCTGTTGTGTCATCGTTAAACTTTATATTGGAATGGAAAGACATGATTTACAAATATAAGAGATATCATCAAAGACATGATGTTTGTGTAGGGATGTTATCAAAGAGCCCAAAAAATAGTCAATTTGATACGGCACTCTAAAAGTACAGTCAATAATACTTATATATATGACACTTAAAAACAGGATGAATATTTCTCTTAAAAAAGTTAAAATAAAATAACACAAGGGACAACGAAAACAAAAAGCGAGATAGGGTTTCTTCCTTGAAATTTTTTCGAAGGGTTTCTTCCTTGAAATTTTCTCGAAGGGTTTTCACTTTCAACAACCGCACCGTTCTCATGAATATCCCTCCTCAGCCCAAAGTGGCTGCGCTTCTGGTAATTCTCCATGCCGAACTTATTGTCGAAATCCTAACGTTCCTTGATGTAAAATCTCTGATACGGATGAAGTGTGTATACAAGTCGTGGAAAACCCTATTCTCTGATCCAATCTTCGTCAAAATGCACCTTAAAAGGCAATCGACACGAGTGACACACCTAGCACTTTTCTCAAAACACCTATTAGGTTCGGTAGATTGTAGGGCAGTACCCATTTCTCGTTTGCTGGATACCACCTTGAATTCCATCACCCTTACAGATGACGATCCTTACTACCGATTTAATTTCAAGAACACCAGGTGGATGGTTGGTTCATGCAATGGATTGGTCTGCTGCGTATACTGACATCTCGTTCTTTTTCTGGAACCCTGCCACAAGGACTATATCTGAAACATTAATGTCTTTTCGCAAATTTCACAATAGTTATCCCCATGAATATATTTGCAGGTTCGTGTTTGGTTATGATAATTTAACTGACACTTACAAGGTGGTGTCGTTAAGTTTGAAACTTGAGAACAACCTTAGGACATCCTCGGTAAGAATTTTTACTTTGGGTGATAATGTTTGGAGAAATATTGATTGTTTCCCTGTGGAATTGGTGTATCATCCTTCATGTTGTTCTAGTAGTGGGGGTGTTTATTTGAATAATAGTATTAATTGGTTTGCCCGTCACCGATATTATTGTCATTTGAAGAATATCACAATTGAACAATTTGTGATTATCTCGCTTGAGTTGGGGACTGAGACATACACACAGTTGTTGCTACCTCGATGTTGTGAGGAAGACCTACGCGATCCTCCAACACTTCCTCCTACTCTTTCTATGTTGAATGATTGTCTTTGTTTTTCTTATGATTTTAAGAAAACCTATTTTATCATATGGCAAATGAAGGAATTTGGAGTTGAAGAGTCTTGGGTTCAATTCCTTAAAATTAGTTATCTAAATCTTCAAATGGATTATAGCCCTCTTGGTGGAGTACGATTATGTTCTTGAATCGATTGTAAATCCATTGTGTGTTTCTGGGAATGGTGATATCGTGATATTTGCAATCAATCGTCAAGACCAAGTAATTCACTACAATAGGAGAGATAATAGAGTAAAGAGAATTAGAAGTACCATTGAAATTTGGTGGTATAATGCCAAGGGATATATTGAAAGCTTGATATCGACTTGCTGAAGGTAAGTCTCTGTTAGATGATTTGCTTGTTTGAATTAGTATGAATTTGTGTACGGCATACAATGTACTTGTTCCAATTTTTTTTCAATTCTCTCTTTGTATGACAAACTTGTTTGTAAGCTTAGCATGAACTAAAATCATGGTTTAACTTATACTTAATAAGGATTAGTCAGTTTTTATTGGCGATTAGATCTTTGTAGTAAGTAACAGCCATTATAACGGCGTTGCGCAGCAGGGTGCTATGTGAAACTCCTCTACGTTGTATTCCTTTTTGAGTCTATGTAGACTCGCGAGTCTGACAACCTTGATGGTGGCCAAATAGAAATATATAGAAGCCAAATAGCGTATGTAAGTGAAGTTTCTGTCAAAACCCACATGCATTGAATATATAAATGTACATAAATAAAGTGTAGTATCCTTTGGTAATTTTACTGAGCCAATTTCATTTCTGTACTCATGCACATAAATTATAGAGCATTGAACATTCAGCTGATCTACAAAGAATAGATTTTAGTGCATATAGCTAAAGAGGAGATATATAAACTTTAACATCAAAGAAAGCTAAAGATGCCTGGCGGAGTATTGACCATGATGATACTGATTCTACGTCTGATGGTATAGAAAAACATTTGTCATTTTAAAAAAAAAAAAAAAAAAAAAACTATTTCTGTGAAGTCATTTTCTGGTTATAGAAAAACAGATAGTTATATAATTGGGTTCTCAGTGTTTAGGTTCAAAATAGAAAAAGTGGTTGATCTAATGAGTGGTTATTTAACCATGTCATTTTATGTGTAATAATAACCGTTTAAAAATAATACCGGTAATAAGCATGTTTGAGGTGCAAAGTCACTTTTAAATAAGGTATTATGTAGTTTTGCTTAGATTTTGATGATTATTGAGTACTTTTTTCTGAGACTAATTGATTAACCTTAGAGGATTTTGAAATTGAAAGCAGCAAGTTTTCACCAATAATAACATAATATACAGTTACATTAATTGGGAATTTTTAGCCTTTTAATCAACTTTGTTACTTTGGACCAAGCAGGATCAGTATAAGCTGAAGCAACCATGTGTTTTATTTTCTCCCCCAATAAAGCAGAGGCACTGACAATGCTCATACAAAGAGGACCTGATCAATTGTTAATGCTAGCTTATTCATATCAAGCACTGAATAGGAGAATGCTTGGTAGGAGAATGCTTGGTTGTTGGATAATATGATGATGACAGCATATTTGCATTACATATGTTTCTTGGTACATTCATAGGTTTTTTATTCATGCCATTTTGTTAACATAATACGTTTTTTCCTAATTTTCTGAGCAGTCGAAAAGTTTTGATCGTGTGATAAGTTTTTTCCTCCTCCACTGAGAGGTAGCGATTAAATGCCAAAAACAGCTAGGCTAGCAAAGAATTGATAGTAATTGTACCATTTTGATCTGGATACTAGTTAACCTATTTCTGATTCACTTTTTCAAGAAGTTGATAGGTTGTACCGTTAAGAAGTACAAAACTAAAGGTGGTTCTGGTGGAACTAAACTCGGAGGCCTTTATGCAAAGTCTCGAGTTTGAAGGGAGACCTATTTATACTGGCGTTTATGTTTATCATTAGAGTTTTCATCGCACATATAATATGTTTGACACAAAAAGATTTCATAAGACGACTGACTATTCATGGTTTAAATAAATGAGAAATTAGTAAAGATTTGTTAGGGGTTTAGTTTGGGATTTAATAAGACGACTATATCATCCAACTATATTTTTTTAATACATGAGTGTCCTCATGGCCATGCACACGCAGGGAGGGGGAAGGTAGAAACTTGGGATCGAGTTCATAAGCACTTATACAACTAACCATTACGTTGTAAACAAATCAGATCAAGGTAAAAAGTTAGAAACTTGGGATCGAGTTCATAAGCATTTGTACAAGAAGGATTCCCAGCACAGCCTTGGAAGCCATGATGTGGTCTTTGTTTTCTTCGTAGATAGATAGATTGAGAAGAGCAGTAACCGCATTCTCTTGGGTGCCAGCATCATGAATATAGAGGAGATCAACGAGAAGGGGTATAAAACCAGCTTCAGCAATCAACCTTCGAAAAGCATGATCATATTACGCAAGAAGACGGAGATCTCCTGCAAGGATGAGCGTTTGAGAGATCGTAACACTACTTTAAACAATAATCACTACAAGAAATTTAGCATTTTGCGACACTTCATCTGCGACCCTTGCTTCAAAACTACCTCAAAATACACATTTACGACTTTAGTTGCGGCTGTTTGGCCCAACTGTCGCAGGTTTTAAACAAAATTTTACAAGGCGCCTACTCAATTTCATAGTCCCGCTTTTGACCCAAATTTTTTATTCAAATCCAACTTTTTCTGAGTCTCCCACAACTTCTAAACCCTATTCCCTAATCTCCAATATCTAATCTTCAATATTACTCTTTAATCTCCAATTTCTAGAAACGTAACTCCAATTTCATCTCAATCTCGCATCAATTTGTCCCA
>Ga0315915_1003050_pt1 | contig 21315 bp, 15 predicted proteins | sample MpolbnodulesMG_FD_207738 | JGI IMG/M metagenome (GOLD analysis project Ga0315915, IMG submission 207738) | Medicago polymorpha root nodule microbial communities from Los Angeles, California, United States - branched nodules | ecosystem: Host-associated > Plants > Roots > Nodule | place: USA... | reverse complement strand
GGTTTATTTGTTTCTTCTTTAATACTCTTGTGTTAAAGTGTTGTGAGATGTAGTTAGGTGTTACTTGGAGAGTGTAGATGTATCGAGGGTGGTCCCCGTGGAAGTTTATGGTAACAATTTTCGCACGTGATGTTATTTTTTGGTTGTTAATAGACATCGATCACGATTTTTTCTTGAGTTGTGTTATGATACGTTCTTTTATTTTCTTTCTGTCATTTTTTTGATATTTGAGAACAATCATTATTAATATATCATTATAAGTTGATATTGAGCGAAAAACCACTCTTGGCACATGATAAGTGTTTGCCTGGAACAGCCGATCCTAGTTTTCTAGTGAGAGAAACTCCAGCTTCTCTCTAAACTTTTTTTTGCTTTTTTGTGATTTCGTCGTCTAAGTACGACGTTGTGTTGTTTGTCGTCTTGTACGACGTTTGATTTCACGTTTAGTCACAGTGTTCGTTTATTTCCTATTGAAAGATCAGCATCAGTCAATTATAAATTCAACCAATGATTTGGGCGTCAACGTTGAAGACCCAGAAGCATGTGAATTTCGGTGACTTAGGTTTTATCATATTATTTGTAGGCATTTTGCCTTTTTATGCTATTAACTTGGGTGTTGTGAGTTTGTTCGCAGATTCACCTTTTACGTTCTTAGCGATATTTGTATTTGATGTAATCTATCATTTGAATGAATGAATATTGTTTTTGTTTTTGTCCAAAAAAAAAAGTGTTTGCCTGGAGCAAAATAATCTGAAATAAATTTCTATTAAACAAATATTTTAATATATAGATGATCAAAATAATGACATGATTTTCACTAAATGAAAAATTAGTGATTAACATATTACAAATAATTCATTTTACCAAAAAAAATTAAAATCAACTTAACATTTACTAATTATATTTTTCAATGTATAATCGAAAAGACGCTTCATTTCCTTTGTTCATCATGGACTGAGATAAGATACAAAACAAACAAAAATACCCTTGTATATTGGGAAAAATGGGTTTACATTAAATTGTGGGGGTAGATCTATATTTAGGAGGTATGATGTAAAGTTTTCAAGAAACCATTCTTTCATCTTGGAAAAAAATGTCTCTATGGTTAGTATATTAGTCATTAGAGATCGGGCAAGTTTGATTTTCTCGCTAGAAAATTGCTCTTTTGGCACCATAGGGTTGCTCTCATACACCTCAAAATGACATTTTTATCCCCCAGTGACAATTGACTGTCGTTCACGATCGATGATAGTTAATTTTCATTCGCTCAATGCTAGTCGCTGTGTTTCAGTAATATTCCAAAGCAGCAACTCCCACTTTTGATTAAAACACAAACCAACTCCCTCCAAACTCCGACAATTCAACCTTCATCCAATTTCTTCAAAGCCAAGAAACTTACCAATTATATAACAAGCAAGTGTTCGTAATCCCTTAGCATTCACATTCTTAGTTTTATATCTTAGCGTTTTTTGTTTAAATTGGTCATATGATGGTGTTTATGGTTAATGAAATTGTTGATTTGTTGGTAGTTTATGATGAAATGCTTGCATGTTTGCATTGTGAATGTTGTTCAAACTAAGTTTAAGCACAATGTGGCAGTTTATAAATTGAAATAACACAATGAACCAAATATGTATATTTTGCTCTCCAAGTATTTGACAAAATGCCTCAATGAATTTTTTTCTGTTGTATATATATATATATATGGCTGACAATTCATATAGGAGGCTTAGGCTAGGCAGAACTACCCAAATCAGTAGCGTACATAGAGAGAGTGGCAAAAAAGGTAAACCCACCCAAACCAGTACCTGACGAATCAAGAGGTAATCATTGAGCATGAACATGCTAAGGATACTTCTCATACATTGACGATCATCATGAGTGTCATGAACATGGTGGATGAGGGGTTGGAAGATGGTAATACATACGAAGACCTACATGATGTTTTGTTGAGGATTAAGGCTCAGATGCTCCTAGTCACTGCATATACGCTTCCCAGAAGAATGAAGTAGTTGAGGCAAGCTAGAGCACCATGAATGAGAGCATCGTTTTTAGTTGGTTGCAGTTGGTTTAATGCAAATGATGAATTTGTTTTTATTTGGTTTTGGTTTAATGTCACTGTTACCTAAACAACTTTTGAACGAATGAAATTGTTTTTCAATAATTTATGTTTGATTTTATGTATGATTGAATGCATGAAGTTGTGGCAAAAAAAAAAACACATAAAAACTTAGTTTTTGTCACAATGTGTGTTTTTGCCTCTGTTCTTAGAGCGGCAATTGATTGTCGTAGGCAATAGCGGTAGTGAACCACCGTTGTAAGGATTTTTTGAGTTGTTCGGTTTGCATTGAAAGTTTGTATGCTCCACAACGCACATAATCATATATAAATTGACGTGTTTGGTTCATTTGTTGTAAAACACACAAAAAAAATGACCACTAAACTAGTCACAATTTACTACAACGGGGCGGGGGGCGCTAAACTGTTCAGGATTCAGGTTAATGTCACATTGTCTAGGTTAAAGGATATTGGACCGAATCAACTGTTGAATCAATCACAAATACACGAGGAGGGTGGAATGTGTTCAGTATTGTCGTCCATCGATTGATTGAGATGGAAGTGTTTAGTCCACCTGGATGAAGCTGAGGAACGACGACGACATGAGAACCATGTTCTCAATATTTAGTTAGTATAATACTAAATGAATGATCGAGTTGAACGCTTCCTTGGTCGAATCTTTCGAATATATTTGGGAAAGTTTGATTCAACCTAGGACCTACGAAGAAATCAGGGGGTTTGAATTGAGGAACCAGATGAAGAAGTTAGTTTGGTTGATCTGCGATGTATATGTTGTGTTTTATTATGTAGTTTACGATGTTGAATTAAGTTTAATGTATGTTCTTGTTGTTGTCTTGCATGAATACTCAGTGGTCTCGTCTAATTATGATCATAAGCATTCTCATTTTTTAATAACTATTTGCCCTTGTTCTGTACAAATGTATTAAGTGGTCTTTAAATACCCCCTGCACGTGTTCTTGCTTGAAATTTGTTTTCTCTATGGAACTTATGTTAACTGTCGTAGCCAATAATAGCTAACTACCGTTCTAGCAACACCAATTAACTACCGTAAAATGCCCTACATCAATTAACTACTGTCCCTGAGAGTATTTTCGTCAATTTAAAATGCCCGAGAGCAAATAGTGGAGCCTAAAACCAATTTCCTTCTCGCTATGGCCTACATCTTACTTATTAGAATGAGCAAAATTCTATATGGATTTGGTAATGTCGTAAAGGCTGGTTAAATTAATTAACAAATTGTCATGATGGATAGACGATCAATCCCTAATAATTTGTATAATTTTGCATTTAAATGTTAGTTTTCTATTCTTCAAAACTAACATAAAATTTTTTAATTTTATTTGACAAAAACTTTTGTATTATTTAAAAATTCACTTAAGTTAATTTGTAGGTGCAATACACAATGAATTTTTTATAAGTTTTTTTTTGTTTACAAAGATAAAGGCAAGAAGAAAAAGAACAAACAGACAAAAATAGCTAACTATTTCCTAAAGAATAAAGTGTCACCGACATCACTTTTGAGAAGATTGTCAAAACCAGTAGGGAGCAACTCGTGAAGAAGAAGATCAATATCAGAAGAAGCTCCAAGCATTACCATGAAGTCTGCTCACTGATTCCCCTCTCCAAGAGTGTGAGAAACCGTAACATAGGTGTGGTGAAGCAAAATTTTTATATCTTGGATAAGAATAGCATAGACATGGTTAAGTGTCAAAATTTTGGCCCAATTATTTTTATCAAATTGTTTAGCGGGTAGAAATTCACCTTTTTAGATGAATATATAATGGAATGTCTAAAGTTTGAACTCCAATCCCTGTATATATTATTCAATATCCCTACAAAGTGAATTAAACTCACATGTACACAATTTATTAGGTTTTTAATGTCAAAAGTAATAGTAATAATGTCCCTACAAACTGAGTTAAACTCAAAGGGACATCAATTTATTAGATTTTTATTATGTTTTTAATGATAATCATTAAGGAAACCAAAAGAAAAAAAAATTAAGTTTAAAATGAAACTTGTTAAATTTTTGATGCATCGACTGCACAACTTTCAATGCAAATACTACTATTATATTTGATTCCTTAACATTTTTCTAATAATAATAATAACAAGAGTTTTGATAACATATACCCCAAGAACATTGTTTACGGAAACCACAAAAAGAAATTTTGTCTTGAAAACACATCCAGAAAACATAACTAAATAATTTTTAATGTTTTTTTTATAAAGATAGTAATGCATAAATGTGAACCAGGAGCAGCCTGAACCGCTTACAACAATTAATTCATATGATACCTAGTTAAGGTAAGCCTAAAGAATCCTTAACAAGGAGAGAGGCAATGAAAGAAGGAGGGTATTCCCACCACTGAGAGGAACAAGGGGCCAGATTCTGACCATGCTTGGCCAAAGCATCTGCCACCATGTTGCCTTCTCTAAGGAGTAAGGACATGAGAGCACACTTAATCTGCATACAATAAGCCGTACAGTTCTGCTAGCGTGTCTTCATTCTCCAAGGGACCCCAACATGATGCTTGAACAATGCCGCAAAGACACTTGCTACCATTTTTCTAATAACAATAATAAAATTTTAACAATGTTTAAAGATATTAACAGAACGGCCTCATAAATTGTAAAATTCATATGCACAAAAAAATATTGTAAAATTCATGTTAGGATATAACTTGTTAAAATAACAATTCATTTTAGATCAAAAGATGTTCATCACCAACTCATTAAGGAAAGAGAGTCTTACTATGTTTGAATTGATGAAACATAATAAAACAAAGACATAATCGAGTGGAGAGAAATAGAGCGAACTGAAACAGAAACTTCATTTCATTGTTTAGATACTTTATGACGTGACGGATCAAAGTTCTTATTCTATTGTTTGAAAAATGGATGAAATAAAATGCATTATGATTTTTTAATTCCATTTTTACCCTTTATTATATAAAATCAAATAATATTATCTTTTATCAAAATAATTAAAACGGTATAATTTATATAAACTCTCTTCTTCCTTACCACAATTGTTTTTACCCTCTACTAACAAACAATTATATTGTGATCATTTTCAATTGTGTAATATGAACCTCATGATATATAAAAAAAACCAAAAAAATGCTTAGATGTACATGCGCTGGTTCTTTGTTTCTTGAGCACATGTTTGTTCCCTCATTTTGAAATTTGGCCATGAGAGATTTGGCATTGTGAGTGCTTTATTGTATTTCTAAGTGTGTTGTTGTGCATTTGGAGAAGGGAAGTATGTGTTTGAGGAGCTGCGTGCAATCAGTGTGGTAAAACTTGATGATTGCGGGGTATGTGCAGCTTGATGTGAAGAAGAATCAGAGAAACGAATGATTCACATATGAAATGAAAAATAGGATAAAAAGTTAATTATGTAATTAAGAGACTTCATTCTATTGCATACCTCTTAAATTGGGCGAAATGAAAAATACAAGGAAATTATGGTATGAGATGGGATGGATTTCATATGTTCCATGTCACTCTATCAATATTTTAGAAATCAAAAGTATGAAATTTAACTTGATACAATTCCATTCGATCATACTTCACCGATACAAACAAAGTGTAAGTTTAAGATGCTCCAATCATCTCTTGCACGAAAAGATGAAATATGTCAAAAGAGTGGATGTAACGAGAATTTCAACTATATTTTTTTTAGTAGATAGACGAAATGACAAAACCATCATAAACCCACACATACAAAATGGAGGTATCGGGATTCGAACATAAGTGATAACGTCCTACCTATGGGACCGAAAATTCCAACTTATTTTGATAGTTAAAGAACTTAGACTCTTTAAAGAAATAAATAAATATTTATTAGCAACTTATGTTGGATCTTGATTTTTGGTATGTATTTGCTATATTTATAAAAACTCCTACTATTAAGCTAATTCAGAATTTAACTTTTTTGAAAAGATGAGCTTAATATGATTTTTGGTATACTTATAAAACTATATTTGAGTTTCGAGTTTCCTCACATCTTAATAAACTTCGGAATTCATCTTGTCTAAAGTTTTTATTTGTAAAACACTAAAACTTATCACGGCGGTTGTAATGATTCTAAATAGAGAATTGAGAAAACCATGTCATCAAATGAAGCTAACAAATTGTCATAGTTGTACACGTGGGCAAGTATTGGATGAAAGATGTACAACAAGGAGTGAACAAGGCATATATAAGGGAAAGAAGGCGTTGAAAGAATGTATTGAAGATGTTAATGAAATTCTGATTCTCCTTCTCCTTCTCTAATAGTTCTAGTTCTTATTCTCCTTTCCCTTTTATCCTTTTTATCTTTCAATTTCACTTCTATCATGTACTTAAGGATGATTTCTCTTGTGTTGCTTAGTTCTCTGTAATAGATTATTGAATCCATTACAGCGGTGTGCCGGTGTAGCTAATTAATTTTTTATTTTTGTCAAATGATTTAGTGGCTATAAATTCATGAATAAATGAGAAATTCATGGTTCGAACTTCGACGTTACATATATAATACAATATCAGCTAAATTCATAGAAACTATGCAGCTAATTAGGAGTAATTTATTATCACAAATTAAAATAATTGTTTCTAGCTTTTTGTATGCAAAGTTAAACACGGAATCACACATACACAGAACAATCTATCTATAATAAGTAAAGTGATGATTTTTCTCTTTATTATAAACAAAATGTAGGTTTGTCCTTGCTCCTGAAAGAAGTTCTATCAAAGAAAAAGACAGCAAGCTCCACAAACCTCACAAATTTCATCATAAAGAAGAATATGGCCAATGTAGAGATTGTTGCATCTAGTTTACAACCAATTACCAAAATACAACAGCATAGCTCCAGATGTTGACCTACTGGGCCCCTAATAACATTCAAACGACACGACATACACACAAAACCTTTATGATCATTTTTTGCTATCTTTCCCTTTTTGTGGGCATGTGTAGGACACAATGCAAAGTTGTATTCACTCCCACAGATTTAGAACACATTTTTATGTATTTATGTAAGCAACCTTAAAAGAAAATCGGTCAATGTTTTTTCTCATATATGTCTTTCATTTTAATTTACGGATACAATTAATAATATATGGATTGAGAACCGTCCTCATTGTTTCAGAGAGCGTGTTAACAATATCCACTGATGAGGTTCTTACATTGACAGAAAAATAAATTGAACTTAGATCTTTGTGGGATTTGAGTTGAATTCTTACCGGACGAACATATCAATGTTGACAAAGACACACATGCAATGTGTACAAACCATTTTTTATATCATAAGCAAAAATAAAAACAAATCCTAGGTACAACTCTGAAGATACATGTTATCCCTTTAAGTATTGACTTTAATATGTGTTTTGTCTCTGCAATTAAGGGTCATTTAAAAATTGGTCCCAATAATCGTTAATCCTGGCAATCTGCCCTCGCAAATATTAATCATTTAAAATTCCGTCCCTCATCCCAATTAATCACTGCCACGTAAGTAATTTGATGATATGGCACTGCTTATTGATTCATATGCATGCAAAATGACAAAAATGCCCGTGGAATCTGATTCAGCTTAATCCAGAATCACAAACAACCCAGAAAAACAAACAGAACAAAATCGAATGAACAAAATGGAAGAAGCTCTTCTCCTTTTCCCCTAACTTAAACGACACTAGAAGAAGCAAACTCTAAATCAAAATCTCAAAATCGAATTGAGAAAATATGGTTTCGAAGACAAAGATACTGTTAGGAACTGCACAACAGCTTGAATCGCATAACAATGGTGAAGACAGGAAAGATAAACTAATTAAAATTAGAATCTCAAATTTGAGCCAGACAAACTCGAACCCAGATTCAACAACGATAGGAAGAGGGAAAAGTTGCAATTTTTACATTTGATTTGGGAATTGATCAAATGGGTTTGTACTTGTTTAGAGATTAATAAAGATGGGTTAAGTTAAGTGGTAACATGCTTCACTGTTTGTGTTCTAATGGAGGATCCAAAGGTTCACATACCTAGTGTAAAAGAGATGCTATTTGTAATTCCAGATTTGATGGTGTTGTTGAAGAAGACATGAAGAAAATGAGAAGAGGGAGAAATGTCACAAACCCAGAAAAATCAACAAAAATTGGGTTTGGATTGAAGAATAAAGGCTAAAGGTGTGGTGTTGTGGTGGATACAAGGATGAAGAAGATGAAGAGTCATGGAGGGATGAAGGCTGCCGAAGAAGAATGGTAAAATTGGAAACCCTCCCCGGCATAGGAAGAGGGGGGTTTTTGAAGATAATGAAGGAAGGGTATAAAGTTCATTTTGGTTTGGTCTCAGATGAAGAGGGGTATTTTTGTCCATTCCCGTGCTCTTTTGTTGAGTCAGACAAGTGGTTGGCTAATCTGGTGACGTGGCAGTCATTAAGTGGGTCAAGGGACGAAATTTTAAATGATTAATATTTGCGAGGGCAGATTGCCAAAATTAACGATTACAGGGACCAATTTTTAAATGACCCTTAATTGCAGGACGAAACACATATTAAAGCCTTGAGTATTTGTCATGAAGTAAATAAATACTAGCATGAATAGCATCTAAAACATAAAGACATTAATCAACAACATAACCTCTCAAAGCTAAAGCATGAACATATAAATTTGCTTGGCAGTGGATGTGGTTCACTTGAATTCTCCACCGTGGGAGGTGCATACGAGAAAAGACGCATAGAGAAGAAGTTGGAAGTGAAAGTTGCGAGTGTATCGATTCTGTATCGTAACAACATGTTTAGAAGGATTAGAGAGTATGGTATTCCATGTATCCAAGTGGATCCCTTCCAAACCTATTTGAACAAAGGAGGCACGTTAGTAGTGTCATTATCCAAACCTGAGATAACATTATAAGCCAGTTTTTAACCAAAGTTTTCATTTGTATAAAGATCTCAAAGTGAAACATTGTTGGTTTTGTTGGTTGGAGCCTTCAATTTTGCTATCAAGATGAAAATAAATTTGGGTAGACAATTGACAATCATCTTCCAATTACAATAATCATTTATCACATAATTTAGTTTCTCCAAGTGGAATGGATCGATCGCATATTGATCGTCAAGGGCTCCACAATTTAGAACGCAAAGGCCTCTCTATTGGGTAAAACCACAAGAATTCTGCTCTTTACCCAAACAGTTTTGCTCATTCCCAAGATAAATGTCCAAAATACCCCTACACATGTTAACTCACGTTGTGTGACTTAAGTCACGCAAAAAAAAAAAACACACTAAAACTCAGCGTGAGTTAACTCACGCTGGTTTTATCATAAATAACATAGCGTGAATTAACTCACGCTGCGTGAGTTAACATGCGTAGGGGTATTTTGAACATTTACTTTGGAAATGAGCAAAACTATTTGGGTAAATAGCAGAATTTCCACAATTTGGCCCTTACATGTTTTTTACTAAAAAATACATTTACACCGGCTTTCGACCCACTCAAATCTCTGCAATTTTTTTTTTTTTTAAGCATTGCAGTTTGAAGCTGCTTGAGGCACATACAAATAAGCAATTGTGACAGCTAAACCCGTCGTGAACATTTACTTTAAACCAGTTTCTTATTAAAATTGTGAATTAAATCTACTCAAGAAGTTTCAGCTCGGTTGTTTAGTGTTTAATAGAGTTTAAATCCAACCTAAGACAGTTATAGTTTAAATTGTGTTCTATCAAAAAAAATAAAATTCAATTGTGTCTCTCATTCTATTATTATTTATTTATCAGTGTTATCTAAATATTCCCGAAGTACTCCCTCCGTCCCAAATTATAAGGAAAAAAACTCATATTCTTTGTTCCAAATTATAAGCAAAAAAGACTAGTTTTTATAATATTTAATTATGTTTTTCAAAAAATTATCTTTGGAATTAAATGCAAAATGCATTCAATTTGCTCTCTTTTTCATTTTCTCTATAATCAACTACCAATGAAAATTGTTTTTACATCTTCCTATAAAACTTATTTCAAAGATAACACAAAAAACTATGTTACAAACTACTATGTTTTAGTTTTTTTAATAAGTGCGATTTTTTTTTACTTATAATATGGGACGGAGGGAGTAGTTACCCTTATATTGCAAAATTTACTGTCGTAATTTTCTAATACAATTTATAGGGAAATTACTTCATTGAGATAAAAAAAAAAAAAAAGAAACAGAGAGATAAGAGACACAATTATTACTTTTAGAGCAGTATGGCATGTTTTTGACAAGCTAAAAATTACCATGTCCTTCTTTGATGAAAACCAGGCGCATGTTTGCTGAAAATCAACGGAGCACAATACTTTCATAGCAAATATAGTAAAAAATTACTAGCACTGCTAACGAGAGAAAAAATTACTAGTTCACTGAATGTGAGATCTTTGAATCGTGGAAAATTACTAGCAACTTTGCTATCAAGTTGCAGAATATCATGGAAAATTATTGTCCTTCTTTGAATCGGTAGGAGTCGTCACGTTGGATTTTGACCGGCTAGAAAACCAATCCAACGTTGACACTTGGACAAAGAGTCATATGGGTCATGATACGCCACCATAGTGAACATAATAACTCTGGTGCACACCATCCCATTGAAGCACGTCCCCGTGCATCCTACACAATACACATGGTCTCCAATGACTTTCTGATAAGGCGCCGCATTTCATTGGATCTGTTAGCGTCTCCTTCCTCTGTATAAGAGTAAAGTGCTACATTTCAAAGTACGATTCATTTCCCACATATTTTTACGCATTACCTCATTTCCTACACTGACTTGAACGTTGAAGTGCTAATGTGCTTGTACACACCCTTCGTTCCACCGCAAAGACGTTGTTGCCATCGCACCAAAACACGGCACCGTTACCGTTGCCTCGTTCCATCCCCATCGGACAGATCACTAGCTATATCAACGGAGAGAAAAAAATTAGTTCACTGAATGTGGCACAAGCCAAATGAAAACCACTCAAAACCTTCACCACAAGAAGTTATATTAAAATTGACTAATTAGACTTAAAAGTGACATTTTTAATATAAGATCATTCATATACATTGGTCTATGATATCGAAATATAACCACATTTTTAACACACAAAAAAAAATATACATCGTTATCTGTCAATCACAATCCAAACCCTCAATCAGATGCAAACCATTACAAAACTGTTGAATACAAGTGCAGTTAAAATATGCATCTAATTCCTCAAAAAAGAAAAAATCTGCATCTAAATTTAACGTTTCTACACCGTCCGCATCTGTGTACATAGCCGTATGGATCCAAGTTGATGGCAACCACACTAGTTGCAACATAGAACAATTCATGGGAAAAAAAAACTAATGATTTTGAGAATGAGATTCTATAAGGAGTCATTTAATTCTTTCGACAGCTCATTGTGTCTAATCATAGACTCCTTTTCACTATGTGTGGGACAAGTGAAAAAGATGGAACAAGTTACTTAGCCCAACCAAATTGCTAATGTTTTCTTGACTTCGTATTAGGTGTAGTCGCTACGATAGGTAATCAGTATTTCAGAACCGTTATTTGTTTCCTGCCCTATCTTCAGAGATTTATGGCAGCAGATTCGTGCTTGGATTGGGGTTAGTGGGGTAGATCCCCTTGACATCTCTGATCATTTTGTTCAATTCACGTACATGCTAGGATTAACATCAAAATTCCGTTCATTCATGCAACTTTTATGGTTAGCTTGTGTGTGGGTGTTGTGGACTGAGCGGAATAACAGACAGTTCAACAACACTGAAAATTCTATACATCAATTGGTTGAAAAGATTCAAATCCACGCTTACTGGTGGTTGAAGGCAGCAAATGGTGCGTCTGTGTTCGGGATTCATAGTTGGTTTACTACCCCTTTACTTTGCTTGGGTATAGGCTAACTGTTTCTTTTTTGCTGTTTTCCATGGTCTGTTGACTGAACTCTTGTGTAATTTTGGCTGCACCCTTCCAGCACACCTTGTGCGGAAGGTGTGAAGCCTTTGTTGTTAATATATGTTTCATTTTTGCCTCTTCAAAAAAAAAAAAAAAGTATTTCAAAACCGTGGTGGTTCAAATGTTGAAGTAATTTTGATTTTTGTTTAGTATAACATATTTTTTTACATGTAAATGTTAGTGATTAGTTTGTTTAGGAAGAAGAAAAAAATACAAAGATCGAATCATGAATCTTCTTCTTAATGCTCCTTTAACGTTTCAACTTATATCACATGATATCTTTGGGCACAAGACAAATTTTTGTATACTATTTTATGTATGTTTTGTCTAACATACACAAGTAAAATAATCTTACATCATGTACAAATATTTTTTTCATCATTGGATCAATAAGCCATATAATATCTCATTTAATTTAATGGTGGATTTATTGATCAAATGATAAAAACTAGCTTAGTGATGATGCAAGATTTGTGTCTTATTTATGCATCATAGAATTAATCTTTTATATAATCATGCTATGTTTTATGTGCCGGTATCTCGAGGGGTTGATTGGTTTGTTGCACGCATTCCAATCTTGCCTACCTCGATTTAAAACCTGACATATAAATGTTATGTTATATGTGAGAAGTATCCATGAAGAGATGAATTGGAAACACAACTTAAGTTTTTCTTTTCAATTGAATTTTTTCCATGAAAAAGACTAAATTGAGAGATTTCTTTTTTGGTGAATTAAGACTAAATTGAGAGATTATTCATTCATTTTATTTACATTTTAAAGTAACTATGTAAAAAATTCAAAATTCTACCAAAGTTTAAAAGAATCTCTTGACTCACAAGAGAGATTAACCAATAACATTCAATCATCTGAACACAACAGGCTACCCCCAAATAGTCCTGTTCTGTGAGAGTGAAACTATTTGGAAGTATTTTCAAATACTATGATGCATTTTGTGATTGATTGTTGCTTCCCAGCTGTAACTGGACCCTTCTATTGTCTTCTTTCTTATTAGTCTCTTCTAACTCTCTATTTTCATTTCACTCTTTCTTTCCTCCTTTAACCCTTTTATTATATCAACCTTTTAAAATAACCTTTCTTTTTTCTTTTGTCTTTCAATATTTATTTTGCCATTAAGTGGTTGATGATTCCAAAATTAAAATAGACCCTACTTTACTTCTTTGTCAAATTGTTTCTTTGTATAAACAAAAATTAAATATTCTCCACCAACTTGTTGCCTTTCTATAAATTCCCTACTCAAATCACATAGACTCCTCTTCCACTTTCTCATTTTTCCTATCATATCTCTCAAACTTTCTAAATAGGCACTAAGATATTTTATTTATATATCATACGGTCCATCATTGCTCTTGTGTATTCAATAACAAAACCTCTCTTTCATTTCTTCCTCACATGTTCTTCCTCCTCTCATAAAAAAATCACCTTAGAAATTGCATATTAATTAATTAAATGTCCAACATCTTATTGTTAATGTTTGATACTCATGTATCCAATTCTCAGTGAAATCTTCTTTTCTGGGTGTATGATCAATTCCACTGTTAGGCGCAGGACCCATTTAGTTCAATCTTTCTCTGTTGCTTTCCTCTATTGGCTTTACTACGTTTCATGATTGTTAATCCTTCATAGTTTAAACCTATATCATCTATATCTATATCATAAAAATAATCAAATTTTATATTTCTGCAGTATTAATTTTTCTAAGTTTGTTATTTAATATTTTCTAGTGTCTGGGTCCTGCTAGTGTTTTTATCTTTGTTGTTATTAGTATTAATTATTAAATATTAAGAGGGTCAAGTTAATTAATATCTCATCATGGCTTCATCAAGTGGAACATCTTCAGGTTCATCTCTACTACAAAACTCAGGTTCAGAAGAAGATTTACAGGCTTTGATGGATCAGAGAAAGAGGAAGAGGATGATATCGAACCGCGAATCGGCAAGGCGGTCTAGGATGAGGAAACAGAAGCACTTGGATGATCTTGTGTCACAAGTTGCTAAGCTGAGGAAAGAGAATCAAGAAATACTCACAAGTGTTAACATCACCACTCAAAAGTATTTGAGTGTTGAAGCTGAAAATTCAGTGTTGAGGGCTCAGATGGGTGAGTTGAGCAATAGGTTGGAATCTTTGAATGAGATTGTTGGTGCCTTGAATTCAAGCAATGGAGTTTTTGGAGCATCAAATGCTTTTGTTGAGCCAAATAATGGTTTCTTCTTCAACTCTTTGAATAATATGTCTTATATGAACCAGCCTATTATGGCTTCTGCAGATATATTGCAGTACTGAGACGGATCCGGATTCCCTGCTGTAAAAGAAACATGCATTTACATGCAATTAACAATCTCGACTGTTAATTTGAGACCAGACAGCTCGAAATATATAACATCAAAATTAATTTTAAATCAACTATGTGATTGACTTAAATCAATTGGACGGTCGAGATTGAAAACTGTGTGACACAATAATTGCAGGGAATCTGATTCCATAATGTGATGAGATCTCTTGGGAAAGAGAGTTGTTGATTTCCTTGGTTTGAGTTTGTTGATGAGATATTGTAATGACTAGCATCAAATGGAGATAAGGAATAAGTGAATTGTGTGTATCATAAAGTGCAATGGTTGTTAGGTGATGGTTCTGTGAATGGGGTCTGTTTTAGAGACTAGTGTGAATTGAGGCATTGGCTATGGCCAATATATTATTGTTGTCACCTACCTTTGCTATATTATAATAATAATATTGACCTAATTCTTCATGTAATTACTAGTTACTATCCCTACTATAATTTATTTTTATTTTTTCCATTTAAAAAATTGAATGCTCTTCATAATTTGGAGTAATTTGCTTAAATTGGTTGTACACATTGTTGTTAAATTGCTAAAGTGGAAGAAATTCGAGAAAGATGAATGCATTCTTTCAATAATTGATTTTTTTTTTTTGTTGGTATTTTGTAAGTGATTTTGGTACACTTTAAGGGGATTTGATTTATTGAGCTTTCATGTATACAAACTGATATAGGTAAGGGAGGGCAAGTACATCCTCTTCAATTTAATATGAAAAATAAGCATTAATGTATTATAATAAACAATGAGAGTTGCAAATACCAAAAGTATAGCTACATGATTAGTGATTCTCTATGATACGTGATACGAGTATGTATGTGGTTTGCTGCCTACCAAGGATTGAGTACGTTGTAGGTATACTAAGCTGATACGTTTGAGTTTGTAAGAAGATGATAATATTTTTTAGTGTAAATTGCTTTTATGATAGTATTTGTTTTTTGCATAACCTTGATTTTCTTAATTAACAAGGAAATTTAAGGCAATAAGCCAATAACAATGAATTGGTTTAGTGATAAAAGATTTAAACTCTATAAGTAAATGATCATAGTTTCAATTCTTAATACTTACATACAAAGATAATTTTTGTTTAATAGTGGTGAAAATTTCGTATAAATAACATCAGGAAAAAAAAAGTATTGAAGGATTTTTAAAGAAAGTACTAACAAGTGTTCTCAAGACAGTTGTTAAGAAAGACAAGAAAATAAATTTTATATTAAAAATGACATATTTAAGACTTTTGAGGAACTAATTACACGATTTCTAATATAATATCACTCCTCTCAATTATAAGAAAAATAACACCTTTTTTTTTAACAACTAATATATATGATATATATTATCGACAAAATACATTAGACACATGTTAGACAAATCCATTTAATAAACTTAAAATCTAAAAATGTTGTTTATAATTGAGGTGGAAAAGAATACTACATTAAATTCTTTATCGAATGTTCAAGAAGTATGGCCATTATTTAAATTGTGTGGAAGGTTCATGTTAGAGATGTGTGCCCGTATGTGTTGATTGAATGAATTGTCCAAAACCAAAAAGAAAATGACACGAGAAGTGCAGAAGCTAGTAGGCGTGGCACCTTTTTTTCCCCATATAGTGGTTGCGGTTTGGAAGGAATTTCTTTCATAGGATGTTGGATTTAACTTGTAACTATCTTAACGCACTTCAGACGCTCTAAACTTTATTTTCCCAAAATTTAATACCCTTTGTTGCATTTTATTCAAATTGAGCTTTCTTAATTATAAGGTGAGTTATGTACAATACCACCACTTGTTAAATAGTCTATGATAAATCAGCACTTTAAAATTACTTCAAATATCAATGAGTTGATCGATATCTTCCATTGGAAAAACTCTCTTTCATAATTGTTTATGCTGCTTTGAGATCTCTAGTTAAGCTAAAGAGACCAAAATCACATAAACTCTACAAATAATTTTTATCTTTTTTTTAATGGCCTACAAATATTTTTTTATCATTTCCTTTCGGTTTGTCTAAGCCTCTAAGGAAGCAAAGATTCTTTTTTCTTTTATTAAAAGAACGATGATTGGTTTATAATAATATTTAAATGATATAATAAGAGGTCTCTTTTAATATAATTAGATATCGCAAGTTCGAATCCAATCATGAAAGTACATCAATGTTAAATATCTTGATGGAGAACTTTGTGGCTAATGCAATCCTAACTACCTATTTAGGTTGCGAGATAAATATCCGCAAGTGTGCAATGGATATTCAGTTAAAAGAAATTAAGGTAAAGGGGTAAAGTAAAGGGAAAACAAAAAATATCAACGAACAAAAAAAGGGACGACAAAAACTGAAAACAAAGGTAAGAACATAGGGTAAATTAAAGTTGTTGCCAACCCAGGTTCTTGGAAAGATATAAAGATATTCACACGTCTTTATGAGAAAAAAGAGATTCCGATAATGGTACGTGCAAATGTAAGGGACAAAGTTCCGGAGCAATTAAGCAAGTGATTAGACAATTAATTAATTGTAGAGAGGACTTAAATGCCACCAATTAATTATAGACACGAAACTGAAATTAAGCTCAAAGTTGAAGTTTGGTTAGCTTATCAACAATCATGTGATTAGACATGTGGAGCCAAATATGTCTGTGAATACATACTTAAATTAAGCCAATCCTTTAGAAGAAGGCCGGGATAATTCAACTATGTTAGTTATAACACATAGTATTATTTCAAATAGGTCAAATATTTGAATCTAATGGTACTTTTGTAGTCACACATATTATTATTTCAAGCCAAATTTTATACTCCCTCCGATCATATTTATAAGAGACGTCTGGGTCAACAAAAGTTAATGTATCTAGACCAATTTTTTAACCAAATTCATCAACTTTTGTTGACTTAAAATTCTCTTATAAATAGAACTGGAAGGAGTAGTCACTATCACATATATTTAACTTACGCTAAGAAGATTATGATCAACACCTTAGAGTGTTTTTCTTCCCAATTTTACACATTCCATTTACTCATGCATGCCTTTCTACTGTCACCAATCACCATAGATCTGTTGTTCTTTTTTAAAGTTGGGAATATACTTTGGTTTCTAATATATGCCTAAAGCAGTTACTATATTCAAAAATAAATAAACTAGAAAACAATCCAACAGCACAAGGAAAAAAGACTGTTTACAACAATGATTACCACCGAAATTTGGCACCTGTGATGGTTCACCAACCGTGTGGTATAAGCTGCTCTGTGACAGTTCAAAAAACCATAGCTCCAATTGTTGGCTGTTGTGAATTCAAATGAAAAACTCACATCAATATCTTAACGTGTGGAGCAAAATTAGCAGCAGTTAGACCAAAATGATCACAAACAATAAAATAAGATAAAAAAGAAGAAGGAAAAGAACAATTGTTCATCCATTTCGGTCTAAATTTGATCTACGTTTAGAGGAGTGTGATCTCTCCACTTCTCTATCAAAGAGTTTCTTACAAAGAGATACAAGTGTTACAAGAAATTAGTCTTCAACAATAAACCCTAATTTCTACCTTTTTTCTAAACGCCTTCTTGTGGCCAAGAGATTCGATGATTTATCTCGAAGGTGTTTCCCATCCCTTGGCCTTTGATTTCCTAAGGATTTCTTCTTTTGGTAAACCCTAGTTTACCTCACTTTTACCTCTTGTTGGAACTGAAAACCAACACATTGTAGATATAGGCGTCGCTCAGCTCGTCTTGCACTTTAAGCAACAACCTTGCAGACTACAAGACTTGTGAAGAAAGTAGGTAAACTTGCTTGTCTTGCACTTCAAGAAATAGCCTTGCATCTCATATGTCTTACCAAGAAATAAAATCATCTAATATTTATGCTTTATGGAGAAACAAGTAGCATCTTCAGCTTTCTTGAGAAATAAGAAGAAAAATAATCATCAAAATTTTGAGTCACACACAATAATTCTCCACCTTGACTCTAAATCGATGGTGATGTCACTTTAACTATCAACCACCTTGCCCTTAACCATGCATCCAACTACACTATGTAGTCTCATAAGTCTTCACCTTTACCTCTTCAAACCTCATAATGTCTTCCCCCCTCTTGAAGATCCATGCACTCGACTACACTAGTTTTTTTCTTTTTTTGTAGTTCCACAAGTTATCACCATAAGATCTTCAGCTTCCGAAGTGATCAATTTTTGTCCTCTAAGATCCCCTTGTTTTCAATTACCCTTGTTCTTTTAAGGTAATCTCACAAGTCATGTCATACCTTCTTCAATCTCTGGAATGTCTTCCGTTCTGTTGAAGAATCTCTTTCTCTCCATTAAAGCATGCACCCAAGGTCTCCATAGTCGTACCACATTGGTGCAACAATATCCCTCATTTCCCTATCTCTCTACAAAATAGCTAGGAGCTATTGTTGGTTGTCTTCTTCTAGTCCCCACGAGTGGAAGATTGTACCTCAAGCTGAGTTTTCTCCAACTCAATTTCCAAATGTGTACCACCACTATGTCTTTCACCTTGTAACTGCCACCTCTCAGGCTTAACATGAGTGTTCTTACCTCCGCCTCTCCAGACTGATGATGTTGTGTGTTTAACATCTCTTCAGACAATCATCCATTTTGCATGAAGGACAACCTTGTGCACATCATTGTCACGGTTGTCTCCTTTGCAACTTCTCTCAACACTTTATCTCTGAGGCACATGACAATGGCACTACTAGCCTTGTCCACCATTTCGATCTTTTTTGCTTGTGATATGGTAGTTGACAACCCAGTCTCACCTTTCAGGGCCTCTGTACACCTTTGTTGAATCAAGATTGTTTGCATCTTCACCTTCCACAAAACAAAACCATTATCTATAATGAATTTCTTGATATCCCACTTGGTATCCATGGTGCTCACTTGATGATTTGTTTCGATTGTCCCACGGTGAGCACCAATACTTTGATGTGTGGAGCAAAATTAGCAGCAATCAAAGCAAAGCAATCACAAACAATAAAATAAGATAAAGAAGAAAAAGAAGAAGGAAAAGAAAGATGATATTTGTGTTAGCTTGTATTTTATCTTGGTATATTCGACAAGTAAAAGAAGGTTCAAAGCTGCAAGAATCTCTAAGTCCGCATCGGAAGTTGCTAAATTCGACAAATACCGAGAACATTCGACAGAAGCTATACTTCGACAAGTAGTTAGATTATGGAAAAGTTGGTTTCAAGTGTCCAAACACGTGGAAAGCATGCAGTTCTCGTCGAAGACATGCAGTTTTTAGCAATTTAAGTCTTTGCAGTTATTTTCTCTCTATATATATAGTAGTTTTCATAAGGAAATGGGGTCACAAATCACTTATAGAATTCTAGCACTCGAAGTACCAGTGTCTAGAGAAAAGAGTCACATAATGTACGTAATCTGATTTGTCAAACCACATTTACTTTAATGCAATGCAATTTACTTTTCTTTAAGTTTCTGCGTTTAAACTTTTAAGTCTTTTACTTGCATTTTCTTTACTGATCTCTGTCGAAAGGTAGTTATCTTCATACAAAAAAAAACAATTTTCTTCATCTTGTTCATAAAGCAACCTATGAATATGATGAACATTCATACATTTTCTTAAAAAATATTGCACAACATGTCTTATGATTTATGGTTTAATTCTGCTTATAATAATCAAAATTAGTCCTATTGTTTACCAAAAACACCGGTAAACCATTTGTTCTTAAATTGATTGACTTTTCTTTACAATTTTGAACTATGGTAGTGCTAGTGAATATTCAAGTTTTCTTATGCTTCCTCATCCCATAATTTGAAAAATAGGAGATCACATCATATTGATGTGGTGTGAAGTCTCCTCTGATCTTTTGTTGAACAAATGAAAATCTTCACCAAACTCTTCTTTATAATCTTTACATCTCGTTCGTAGATTTTCATGATTTTTGACCCCCAATTTTGCCAATTTAAACCCTACTCTTATTTTCGTAATTTTGTAATGCCTAATTTGAACAAAGACTAAAGTGGAAATAAGAGTTGATTGACATCCTTCAAAAAAAAAAATTTTTGATTGACACATCAATTATTTTTGGCACATATAAATAAAATTAGGGCAAATTGACGTGGGAGACATACTTGCAAAATGGAAAACAAAGGGAACCAAATTTGTTAAAAAAATGGACAAAATTCACACAACCACAACATTTTTTTAGAGGTCACACAATCACAACATGTCAATGTTCTGCAAATCGAGTGTTAACTCTCCGAGTTTATCGAGTTTACGTTTTTAGGTACCAAAATCGTGCTAACTCTGAGGTAAACTCGATTTCTGGTAAAATCAGAATGTTTGACGAGTTTGACTCGAGTTAACTCGGTAAACTCGTGTAAACTCGACCGAGTTTACCGAGTTTAAGTCTAAAATAATTTTCGGGATAATTGCGCCATTTTTTTACCAATTTTATTTCAAAGCTCAATTCCTTTTCTTCAAGGCCAAAGACTGAATAGTTGCCTTTACGTAACTCGTTGTCTGGCTTCCTGAAATGAAACTTCCTTTTCTTTCTTCTCTGAGTTCTCGAACCATGAACAGGGAGCACATACCAGTTAGGGTTACGGTGGTGGAAGGAAACTATTCTGATTGCAACGCCGGTTAGGGTTGCGGTGGTGGTGTTTATTGTCGGCTGTGGTAGAACCATAGAAGAAGGCATATTTTCTTATTTCAACGGAAAAAACAGAGCTTCAAAGTTCAAAATGTACTTAGAAAAAGACATATTTTCTTGTGAAAATTGCTATTTTGGATGGTTAAAACTTAAGAGACTTGTGATTTTGCAAGTTTATTTTGTATTTTGACGTTTAGTTAAACATAATGCTTTATTATGGTGGCTGAAAACCTTTATAATTTAGTCATATTTTGCACTATTGGACTATTTACAATATTATATTAGTTTACATATGTCATGTAAATAATAAATTTTATTTAATTTTAA
>Ga0315915_1003049_pt1 | contig 21318 bp, 10 predicted proteins | sample MpolbnodulesMG_FD_207738 | JGI IMG/M metagenome (GOLD analysis project Ga0315915, IMG submission 207738) | Medicago polymorpha root nodule microbial communities from Los Angeles, California, United States - branched nodules | ecosystem: Host-associated > Plants > Roots > Nodule | place: USA... | reverse complement strand
GATATTCACTTCTGACTATATATATATATATATATATATATATATATATATATATATATATATCAAAAAAACATCTCTAACCTGTATTTGAAGTCGAGAATCTCCTTACAATGAATTGTGTGCTCCTTAAAGGTATCCATGCATACCTTACGGCAAACTGGGCACACCTTATCGTCGATAAAAAATATTAGATTTAAAATTAGTTAAGATTAAAATCAATTTTTTTTAATGCGTTTACATTTTTAATGGGTTTACGATTGATTGAAAGTATAAAAAAAATTACATTATCATTTTGTGTGATTTTTTTAAAGGAGTTTATATGAATAAAATCCTACATATGGTAAATATTTTTTCTTACTAAACAGTAAATATTCTTATAAACTAATATTTTACTAGCATAACTAATATATAATTCAATAAGTTTAAAGTCATCATTGAAAATGTAACATCATTAAATTCTTGAGAAAGAGCGGTTTACCGTAGATATCTTATTTATACACAGCTGTTATCCATTGTGGTCTTACAACAAATACCTTATTTACACACAAAATATAGAACTTATTATGGTAAAAATATATATATTTGAACAAAAATATATATATTTGAACAAAAATAAAGAGAATTGAAAGACCAAATGTATCCCTCTCTTGTAATAATTGAAGGACATCTTTGAAGAACTGAGTATGTATTGTTAGCAAATTTAATATAAAGTTACTTTTTATTTTTGGATAATGTTAACCATTGCCCTTGGGGCATTGGATAATGGGATAAAAATATAAATATAGTATTGGAAAATGGTGAAAAATGATAAATTGAACTTTTTAAAAGTCAAAATGTCGTAGAAACCAATGTAAACATGCTACTTTTGGAAGACCCTTTATTTTATTTTTCATTTATAGATTTTTTTTTTCGCATTTGTAAAGAAATTGAGTATAGTCTTTATGAATTTAACTGAGTTGGTGCAGCCAATGCATTATATATGTTGCCAAAGTTCGTATTTAATAATTAGAAGTATTAAATATAGATTTTAATGCTAATTAATCAAAATATTCAATGCACCAAAAAAACGCATATAGAACAAGTATTCATCAAAAGATCCCTTAAAAAAAAAAGTATTCATCGAAAGATATAGTACATCGTAAAAAAAGGGTCCAAAAAATAAGAAATAAACTTCCAAAAAAATGTCCAATATACAGAAAGACATATCCAATGACATGTCCAATATATACAATCTTGTCGTTTAATCAGATAAGAGACATACTCTTGAGATGAGAGTAAGCATTGGTTAGAGATTCGTGTAATTAACCTTTAACCCTTTATAAATATCATCACATTATCAAATTGCGTTTTGTCAATACACTATGGCAATGAACATCATCATTTCCACAACATGTCTCTTCCTCCTCCTTCTTCCATTGGTCTCATGCACCAAAAACAATGAGGTCTTTCATTTTTCTACCACTATTACTACTTCACATAATCATTTTTTCACTCTTTTTTATGCTCTTAATTGTAATTCTTAGTCTCAAGTGATCATGAAACATCTTTTGATGAATTTTTCTCACAGGTTTATCTAGTTGAATTTGGAGAGCACAATAATGGAGATAAAACACTGCATGAAATAGAGAATACACATCACTCTTATTTGCTTTTGGTGAAAGAAACTGAGGATGAAGCAAGAGCTTCCCATCTTTACAGTTACAAACACACTTTCAATGGCTTTGCAGCATTACTTACACCTAATGAAGCCAATCATCTTTCAGGTAACGTAAAAGTAGATAATTTCATTTCTCCAACGGTTTCAAACAATACAATTTCATGGTACAATAGACCACTAGAAATTTCTTAATCAGTGGCGTAAAAATTCGATGCATAAAAGTTAGGCCGGTTAACTTCATTTTTTTACGTCTCTAAGTTCCGTCCTTAATTCAACTGTTTTTATTATTAACATGAAACAGGAATGGAAGGAGTGGTCTCTGTGCATAAGAGCCAGACAAAGATATACTCATTGCATACCACAAGGTCATGGAAGTTTGTGGGGTTAGATGGGCCATTTGATCCTTTGGAACAAAACTCCAATGAGACAAATAGAGACTTGTTAGCAAAAGCAAAATATGGTCAAGATATTATAGTAGGAATGGTTGATAATGGTAAGTTTATGTCGACAAATTATTAAAATACGGCCATTTTATACATTCATTTAGAGTTTTTTTTATTAAAAAATAATATTTGTTATTTTGTGTTTGTTCTTTTATCATAGAAAATTCAGTTTTTTGTAAAACATCTATAGAAAATGATTTTCATTAAAATTTACTCTAAATAGTTTTTCATTTCAAGCATATTTTTCTTTTTTTCCTTCAAATTCTAAATATTTTAATCCATAACAAATACATTAAAATTCCTAATAGTGATCATTTCAAGCATATATATCTTGCTTTTCATCTTGTCTATATTTTTACCCTGATTATAATTAAATATATGATTGGCTTCTCATTTTTTTTAATGACAAAGTAATATATATAAATACTATTTGACTCTATTTCCTATCTTCTATGTAACTATTACCACACCATTTAGTAGTATGTTTATCCTTAAAAAAAAAATGTAGTAGTGTGTTTATGTGCATTTGCATGAAGACAATTCATGAGTGTGTTTATTTTTCCATTTGTATATAGGTGTGTGGCCAGATTCAAAGAGCTTCAGTGATGAAGGGATGGGTCCTGTACCACAGAAATGGAAAGGAGTGTGCCAAAATGGAACTGATTTTGGTTCATCAATGTGCAATAGGTAATAATTTTTTTAAATTAGTAAACATTTGAACTTCTAATACATTTTTCCCTATCCAAATTACATTTACACCTGAATAGATTGAGTTGTTTTACTGCAACTGCTTATAAGGAATTTGCTTTATGGTTCTACATAATTAATGTCAGTTTCTTTACACATAATTTTTTTTAAAGTTGTTCTATTTTATTTCTGAATCAAGCTTCAATTTAGGTTTTTCTTTTATTCTTTTTTACTTGTCAGACACTATGTCTAAATTGAAGACAATACAATTGTCTTTTTGAAATGAAAATTCTTTCAATGAACTTTGGAACCTTTGAATAGGTTCTTTTCTTAGTTAACCATTATCAATAATATATATTTAGTAGTTTCTTTTTCTAATTAATATAATATTGTAAGGAACATTATTGGCTTGAACATTACGAAAGCAAAAGTTCCTTTTACTAAATGTTACATAAATTATGAGCATGTCATATTCATGGCATATAAATATTCATATGGAGTACTTGGGAAAATGTGTGTGACATTGTAACTATGTTTTTATCTCTATCATTTCTCTTACTTTTTGTGTTTTCTGCAAATTTACACATTTCAAAAACACAAACACTAAAAAAACCGTATTCTATATGAAAAAATTTATGTCAAAAAATCATTTTGCTATTAAAAATTAATAAAACCATATATTATGTATTTCATTAATTTCTCTGAGGATGAGTTAGACATAATGATAAGGCCAAAGAAGGCATTTTCTGAACTAGCTTTCATAGTATGTGGAGTTATATTCTGAATAAGATATATATAAAGCTAAATTTGCATGATTTCAATAGCTATATTGTCCTTTAAACTTGATTGGTTTTTGGCTTCTTTTGTTGCAAACATCTCGTGAGCCCCTACCCTCTATTCCACACTGTCTTTTATCTCTTTTAGCTATTCAAAACACAAGACCATTCTATTCCCTTTTTTTAATTTCTTTCTTTTTAGTTCTGTCACTGCCTTTTCTCCCAGCTTTTGTGATACTCCATACTCTTTTTTTTGTTTTTTTTTTCAATGGCATGATACTCCATACTCTATTTCATAGTCTATACTCTATATAGAGATGATTGAATTGAGGAAAAAGAAGACACTATTGTCCAATTATTGAAGGGATGGCGAGTTTTAGCATGGGCAAATTGTCAAATTTCCCCATCTTAGATCAATTTTGTTTTACTTGTAATGAGTTGTACTCCCTATTCTTTTATATTCCAATTTGTACCCCTGTTTCAAAATTATAATTTGAACCCAATTGATTTGTTTTTTTCTTTATTGGAGGGAGATGCAGTATTTTTTTAACACTCCCGCTAACCTTTTCCAACCCCGTTCTCAATAAAAAAAATTAATATAAAAACATAGACCAAATAATGTGGCTAACATTTTCATACTTCAGATTTTATTTCCTTAATCCCCTCAAAAAAGAAAAGATTTCAATTATATGTCCTTCAGATTTTTGTGAAATACGTTCGTTCTTTAAAAAATAAATAATATCACTTGGTTTATTTATTCTTTTACATGAATATGACTTGGTTCATAAAAAAGAATAAATATAAATCTTCAAAATTCATATTATTGGTGAAAGTAGTTATTAAGGTCATCATTAATAATACTAAATTTACCTTGTTTTTGAAATAAAAAACTATAAAAATAAAATCAAGAAGTTCATGGCAAATCTACCACATGCAAAAGGAAATGAACAAGTTCAACTATATTCCTAAAAAACAACAATAAAAACCAACGACCAAGCCTTATCCCATTAAGTGGGGTCGGCTACATGGATCAAATGACGCCATAGTGTTTTATCATAAACCAAATTTGGATCCAACTCATTGACCTCTAAATCTTTTCTAATGGTTTCTCTAATAGTTTTCCTAGGTCTTCCTACCTCTTCCAACTTGGCTATCCTCCATTTGATCTACTCTTCTTACCACGGCATCCATGGGTCTTCTCTCTACATGCCCAAACCATCTAAGCCTATTTTCTACCAACTTTTCTACTATAGGTGCTACCCTCACTCTCTCTCTCTCTCTCTAATGGTGTCATTTCTAATCCTATCATGTCTAGTCTTACCACTCAAGTAGCGCAACATCATCATCTCTGCTACACTTACTTGATTCTCGTGTTGACTCTTAACCGCCCAACACTACGTACCATAAAACAACGTTGGTCTGACTGCTGTCCGATAGAACCTCTCTTTCAACTTAAGTGGTACTTCCTCATCCAGCGCAATATCCTCATCTCTGCTACACTTGATTCTCGTGTTGACTCTTAACCGCCCAACACTCCGTACAATACAACAACGCCGGTCTGACTGTTGTCCGATAGAACTTTCCTTTCAACCTAAGTGGTACTTTCTTATCGCACAAAACACTTGAGGCTGTTCTCCATTTCAACCACCCAGCTTGAATACGATGACTTACATCTGCTTCTATTTCTCCGTCATTTTGTACTATGGACCTAAGATATTTAAACCGTGTAACTTGGTGTATGATATGATCTCCAACTTTCACCTCCAAGGTTGATCTACTTCTCCTTCCGCTGAAGTTAAATTCCATATACTCCGTCTTGCTTCTACTCAAGCGGAAACCATACGCTTCTAAGGCTTGCCTCCAAGTATCTAGCCTCCCGTTCACTTCCTCCCTCGACTCACCAAGCAAGACTACATCATCTGCAAAAAGCATACATCTCAGTGCTAACTCTTGGATGTGTTCCGTCAGTACATCCAAAACTAAAGTAAAAAGATAAGGACTTAGGGTTGACCCTTGGTGCAATCCTATTGTTATGGGAAAATCTTCAGTAGCCCAATCTTGCGTCCTCACACTAATATCTTGTGTTGGAATATCCTTTGTTTTTCACCCTTTAAATGTCATCACTTGATTCGCGGATCCCCGCTATGGCTTCTTCTCTTTGCCTTCCTCTTAACCCTTACATCCATCATCATTACTCTATGTTGGGTAGTTAAGCTCTCTCCAGGTATGACTTTACAGTCCAAACAAATCTTCCTGTCGGATTTCCTAATAAGAAAGAAATCTATCTTAGAACATGAGACCCCACTCTTGTAAGTGATAAGATGCTCCTCTCTTTTCCTAAAACATGTATTAGCTATAGTAAGATCGAAAGCCGATGAAAAATCTAAGATGGATTTACCCTCCACATTTATCTCCCCGAGACCATACCCCCAATGCAAACCCTCGAAACACTCACTACATGCCCATTTAAATCCCCTCCTAGAAAAATCTGTTCTCCTAACAAGATATCCTGAATTAAGCCTTCTAGCTCCTCCCAAAACTTTACTTTAAGGTGTTCTTCTAACCCTACCCGAGGTGCATAAGCGCTAATTACATTAAAGGTGTCTTGTTCCACTACTAACTTTAGGGCTATAATCCGATCTCCTATCCTTTTAACATCTACAATATCTTTCTTCCACTCCTTATCCACAATGATGTCTGCCCCATTTCTCGATCTAACTTCACCAGTGTACCAAAGCTTAAATCCTGAACTATCTAATTCTTTCTCCTTTTTCCTCACCCACTTAGTTTCTAGTAGGCACATGAAATTGATCTTCCTCCTAGCCATAGTGTCTACTACTTCCATAGATTTTCCTGTAAGAGTACCTATGTTCCAAGTTCCAAAACAAATCCTATTCTCATGAACTAGCTTCTTTACCCGCACCCGTTCACGAAGATGCGGGAACCCTTGCTTATTTTTCACTACATCCAAGCGGTGCAGCGGCCCTTACTCATTTGATACTGTACTCGAGCTATACATCGTGTTGCTTCCGAGCAACGGCCTAGCATTTACGCTATTTCGTATTTGGTCTACGTTGGTTGTCGAGACCTAACACAAATCTCTCCTTTTACCCGGGCTTGGGACCGGTATTGGCATGATTATATTCCTGAAAAACACAAGTAAAATCAATTCTAAAATATATCATGCTTACGTCAAACAACAACTCAAATAAATGATATCAATATAAAAATTTATAATAAACAAAGTGAACATGGAGTTATTAGTTTGAGTTAACCGTTAAAGAAGTTAGAGATTCTGACTTCAAACCGAACGAATGAGAAAATATTAATTAAAATACTAACATTTATCGAGTTTTTCTTGATAATAAAGAAAATGAAATATTTATTTTGATAAAAAAATAAAATAAAATTTGGTAACGGATAGAAAAACAACACTGTATTCTACATTGCTACATGTTCCAAATCTATTAATATATCAAACCTTGGTGATTCGTACAATTTCAAAGAATGGTACATTAGTTTTTTAAAATTAAAATCCATCCAAGTTCTAGGTAAATATTTAAGATCAATCTTATCCATTGATCTTTATTAATAATAAATCAATAGTCCTTGTTAAATTGACCTAAGATAGGGAAATATGCCAATTTCCTCATGCTAAACGTTGCCTGAAGGGATATACTAAAAACACTCATCGCATACATTTGAAGCATGAACACTACTTGTATTTGGTGTATCTCGGTGTTGGACATGCGTCGGTATCTAACACCGACACGACACCAACACATGATTACACTGTATTATGTCCTTTTTTTCTTTCGAATTATTATCGGTGTCGGTGTGTTGATGTCTGTGTCTTTATCTATGCTTCAAAGACACATACTAGAACATTCAAAACAAAAAAAAACATATGCACGAGAAAGAGAGAGAAGCCGTGTAAAAGAGGACAACATTTTTGCAGTAGAAATTATGTAGTTCTACTCATGCATTGCTTCCTCATGTGTCATGATGTTGTTGCCTAATTGCTTGTGTGATGTGTTTGTAGTATTACTAGGATTTCCACATGTGCAACGCACGGGGCGAACAAAGCTTTATTGTGGCATTGTCAAAATATTTCAATAAAAGTAACACTGAAAAAACAAACATATAATGCACTATTATGACAAATCAGGTGTTGTCATCATCAAAATAAATATTTCATCATTTGACATATGTTTAGAAGAAGAAAAAAAAAACTAAAATTACTACCAAAATAAACACTTATAATGCACTTCTTAGATAAGTACTATCATATGGTTTGCATAATCCATTCCTCTTCTATATATTTATTTGTTGCTATTGTTACGACACAAACTTACAATATGCCATAATAATAGTAACATATTTATTGTCGATGTGTTAAAATCACCAATATTGCACAACCAAACTTTCGGATATATCCATTACAAAATGACACTCAGTTGAAAAGGTGTAGCAACATAAATTAAAAGAAATAATAATAATAATAATAATAATAACAACAACAACAACATGTATACCTACAATATAAATAGAAACAAAAACCAAATACATAAAGCCCCCCAGATTTGAGAAATATACAACTTTGGACTGAATCTAATACCTATAGCCCCCCATGTTGAACTTAAATCAAATACATATAGCCGCCCGTGTTCCAAATTCTAATAATTATCTTTAAAAAATAGAAAAACCTAAATTCCTATTATGCCTAAATAACTACTTATTTGCAAAAGTCGAGTTGTTACGTCAGTGCTCCATGAACCTATGAAATGAAACATGTTGCACTTTCACTCCTAGTTCCTGCAATTACAATCAACTTTTTAATTGCTAAAAATAATTAATTACAATCATATACAATATTTGAGTTTTTGTGATGAACTCAGCAGTAATAGCATTACACCCAATTAAACCTTGTCTTCATTGCCATAAGTCACTTTCACCAACATCACTAACCAAAATGCATCATAACAATTACCAATTTCTGATATAACTTGTTTGTTTCTTTCGAATTTATAGGTAAGTGTCTTTAGGAAGACTTTTAGATATATGCATTGCACCAATTTGAGAGAATAAACAATGCTATGCACCAATCTAAGAGAATAAATATAGTGGTAAAAATTAATATAAATTTATGAACTCAATACTGCATAGCATAAATTTCTAAACTCTTCACGTTATTGGGTGCATCTAAAATATGGCAAACTTCACATAGGTGAAGAAAATGCATTTGAATAAAGAAAAAAAACAAATTCAAAAGAAGACCAACTACACAAATTCAAAAGAAAATCTATATAACAATAAAAAAAACCAACAACTTTTTAGATCTATTATATCATTCAAAATAAAAAAAAATAGAAAAAAAAAAGAGAAGGTAAAGAAAAACTGAATGCACCAATAAGTGGAGCCTCCAACAAGTGACATAGTACCAAGCTTAACCCCTTTGTTTTGGATCATAACAGTGGTCGTAAATCGAAGCTCTTGGTATGAAGATCTCTCAATGGCCCTATATTCACAAACAAAAGAAAAGCATGACCTTAGAAAAAAGCACCAAGAACAACAATTGATTCTCTTTAAAGGATATACAAGAATAGCCCTATTGTGCTTTTCTTTCCAACAAAAATTTTAGTTACTAAGTAGAACCGATAAAAGGAAAATTGTGAATTTCAAGTATATATAGTTTACACATTAACATATCATATGCATATACAATTCTATGCAAGATAGCTAATAAACCTAGTTTACCCTCATTAACTATGTCATTATAGTGTTAATGATTGTTTGGACCATTTTTCTTTGTCATTACTTATTTAAAAAACTTATCTTTTTTTAGGCCTAAAGTGTTGGACCTTATTTCGATTGGTTTTATTCGACTCATTATTGTCTCTTTTGTTTTTTGTGGGACATGTGTGATGTAAGAATTGTGTGCAGCATGTGTGATGTCATCATGTCTTTTAGTGGATATATGTTTGAATTTCAAAATGATAGTGGAGGGAAAAATTGAAATATGAATTTGTTATTACCAAGAATTGCTTTTTAATAATAAAATATGAAGAAAAAAGATTGAATGTAAGTGCAACCAATAAGTAAGCGTAAATGAAGTAAGAAATTTCCCTATATAGTAAGCACTTTCGAATCTTTATGCAAATATAAGCCTAATCAAGTTTGCAAAGGATTAAAACATAGATTATTCATCACGCAGTTCTTTCCAAGTGATTTTGTCCATAATAATATGAAAACTTTGCAAACTCGGCTATTTCAAAAATTATATGCATAAGAAAGTCGATAATACATGCATATGAGAAAGAAATGAACTTTTGCCTTAAAACAAAGAGTAAATCTGATACACATGCCAAACTTACATGGAACATAGACATTTTATCCATCGAAATATTGTTGAGTCACAGAGAAAATAACAATGGAAATTGGATGGGAAATGTTTGACATAGTCATAAAATTTGCAGAACAGTAATTTCTATTTATCCTAATAACAAGGGAAACAACTTATATGAGTTGAAACAGATTGAGAACATAAGCAATGCAAAAAGGTTGTTGAGAATATAGCCCATAGACCTATAAATCACTATCCTAAACCACATCATAATAAACAAAACAATACAACCCAAGGACCAATCTAATAAGATCAATGAAGCTTAGAAACACAACACTAAAAGCTACAAAACAATCACAACAACTATGCAGAAAAACCAGCCCCCAATGTTTGCAAAACCAAAGTCAAAACCAGAATAATAAAAAATCCTCAAGTATTCAAACCAAGAAAACCAGAGCAGCAAGGAGGATTCAGAACATTAAATCATGAAACAATAATGCAATTAGGTACCAATACCATAAAAATGTCAGTTAAAGGATACAAAGCAAAATTGGAAAATACATGTAATTGATTCTTAAATAACAAACTTCAGCTTTAGTATATTTAGTTAGCAAATTTCCATATAGAATACTAATTTTAGTAACTAAATCAACTTGATGGTATGTCTCATGATCATTAATGCCAAAAAAAAGTAGTTATGAATGAACCACTATAGCAACATAATGAAAAGCTTGAAGTTTTCTAACATAGTTCATTCTTACTAAACCAATATGAAAACCATTACTCACATATTCTAGTAACTTTCATATTAAGTTTAGTCATGAGAGCTATTAAATTAACATCAATTGCAACTCATATTAACAAAAAGTTACACTCTAACAATATCTTGTCATTGTCACACTAAAGACATACTGAAACATTTGTTAATGACAATCAAAATTAATATAATTGAGATTAAAATAAAATGTAATGATTGTATATAACAAATAAATTTATAAAAAACTAAGATTGATACAAAGTCATTGGAAGTGAAAAATAGGCAGTTACTCAAACACCATGTGAGTGCTCAACTTCACAATAAAACATACTACTTCAAAAATCAGTCCATTAAACTATAAGAAGATGTCGTGAGAAAATAATGAAAGTAGAAAACTCACCGTTGTAGAGTATAGCATAATCGGCGATTTAAAAGACTTCGACGCAGTGGTCTTGTTTAAAAGATTTCAACAATACAAAACGAATGTCCAAATAAACTAAAAAGGGTTATCTCATAATAGATTTTCTAATTTCTCCTTACACAATCAGCAAAAAAATAATCTAAAAATTACTCATTCAACAGAAAATCAATAAATGTAAATATATACCAAATTGAAAGAAGGTACAAATAATAACAATCAAACTGAAAGACCAAATAGAAAGACCAATTGAAAGAAAGGAGAATCACTAATAACAAAAAAATAAATCTAAAATAAGAAATGAAGTTACCTCATGGTCGTTATCTCAAATACAAATCTTGATTTCTCATATGTAACACTTCAAAATCTGCCAAAACATTGAAATAAGAGTGCACTGAATAAATAAATAATAAGACCTAATTAAGTTAACACCAATACTTATTTCAGCTCTAAAAATCTGAAGCATGATTGTATTATATAAATTACATGATTACAAATAAAGTCATTTAAGCTAAAATCATTCATGTCAACCTGCATGTTGAATTGTCCATTGACTTGCCATATCCCAAATCAAACCTCAAGAAACAACATCCTAATCCATGGGAAAAGTGAAATAAAAATGATATCCTAATCAATTAATTTTCATAACAATAAATTAAAAATGAAGACAAATTTAAATAAATTTTAAGATGAAGTCAATACTCAATTAATCACCACCGCTGAAACCTCTAAAAACATGCTCCAAAAAACATACCATAGACAAATCTACACGCCAAAACATATAACTAAATCATGAAAAATAAAGAACAAAAGATGCAGACATTAAAATGAAAATAAAAAATTAAAAGTTCCATAAAGTTTGCAAACAACCATGTAAAACAAATTCATTTATCTATGTAATCTACAGTATACCAAACAACATGATTAAAGCCCTCATTCATTTTCATTTAAAAATTCAGGGCTATGAATCGTTCATATTTCTCCATTACTATAACTTCTTTTACTTGGGATTAAATTTAAACCTCGTGAAAATAAGTTAAGAATCACAAAACCAAACACTTAAATTATGAAATCCACTATTAAAATCATGAATGATTAAAAAAACTAAAATTAATTAATAGAAGTAACAAAAATTAGTAATAATCAGAGATTTACCTTCAAACGACTCAAGTTGTGTTGGTGGTCTCAACACCATTTTGTTCATCTTCTTCAACTTGTTGTGTGTTTCCACTGAATCAACAACAAAATCAAGTTTTGAAAAACCAAAAAACGATTTGCAGTGATTGTGTTAAAATAAATTTAGGGATTTCAAGTTAGTTACCTTTCGATATGCTTGAATGATTGGACAAAAATAGCTTCAGCAGTGAATCCACCGTAAACTTGGGATTTGATGAGAGAGAGCGAAGGGTGAGAATGAGAAGAAAGAGAGAGTGAATTCAATTGAATTTGAATTTGAAATGTCTTAAAAGCCATTTTACTTGTTGTAGCTTCAGAAAAGAGATGGGTGGTACAGAGAATGGTTTGTCTAATAGCTTGCAATCAGGTTGGGTGGTTTGCTTTTGAGCGTGAGAACAGGAAAACATTCCCTTTATGTTTTTTTTGCATTTATTGTTTTTAAAAAAAGGTGAAATAGTGTTGGGTTTGAGTGTTGGGCTTAATATTATTGGACCTCATTTCAAATGTGAAATTTTGTTTTTTTCTTAATAATACCCCTGAAAATGACATTTCTTAGAGGGAAATTAACACATTCAAATTTTTATGATCTAAATTGAATTTTGATGTATTTTTTATTATGTAAATTTGAATTTTTTTATAGTTTTGTGGTCCCTATTACTAAATTTGATGATAAAATGAGCTTTTAAGAAGTGATGATTTGGCATTGGGGACTTAGAATTGTGACACATTGGATTGAAGGTCTAAAACATGCTTCATGTTTGTATATTATTAAGATAAGATAAGATAAGATTAAGATATTATAAGCAATTTGCTGATTGATTGCATATTTGAATGAAGGTGGAATTGTTAGAATTACATTGTATCACTGCAATTTAGACGGAAGCCATAAATATTTTAAAAACTCACGGTGACTTATTGTAATTTTGATGAAAATAACTTTTTGTTCTAGAATGAGTTTGAGATGCAATCAATTGCATTATGAAGAATGGAAACAATTAAATGTATAATTGCTAGAAAAGGTTAAATTATGGATGAAGATGAGATGTCAAACGAAATTAAAATTGTGGTATCTCTACACTTAGGACAAAATTAGCGACAGTTCATTTTTCCTATAGATTGCTAAAAAAAGTTAAATTATGATGAAGATTAGATGTCAAACGAAATTAAAATCTAGGTGCTTCCTTTCAATGTTGATTCAACTTTTTATATTCTTGTATCAATCAATTAATCAATTGAAAACTAAGTGACTAATAAATAGTTAATTGGTCATCAAGAAAATTTAACCTTCTCCAACTTCGTACATCATATTTAATTAACTTGAACTAACATAGTAGTATTTTTTTTTTTTTTTTGTAGAAAGATAGTTGGAGCAAGGTACTACTTGCAAGGTTATGAAAATCACTATGGCCCACTAAACGAAGACGAGGATTACAAATCAGCTCGCGACAAAGATGGCCATGGAACACACACATCTTCAATAGTGGCAGGGCGAGCCATTAAAAATGCTGCAGCAATCGGAGGCTTCGCCAGCGGTACAGCCTCTGGCGGAGCCCCCTTAGCTCGCCTTGCCATATACAAAGCATGTTGGCCAATAAAAGGAAAACCAAAAAATGAAGGAAACACTTGCGTACACATTGATATGCTTAAAGCTATAGATGATGCAATTGAAGATGGTGTTGATGTTTTAAGCATTTCCATAGGGCATTATGGTCCATTGAAATATGAGGATGATGTGATTGCTAAGGGTGCATTACAAGCTGTAAGGAAAAACATTGTGGTTGTTTGTAGTGCTGGAAATTTTGGTCCTTTTCCACATAGTTTGTCACATCCTGCCCCTTGGATCATCACTGTTGGTGCTAGTACCGTCGATCGATCCTTTCTTGCTCCAATTAAACTTAGCAATGGCACAACAATTGAGGTAAATTTCAAGTTCACTAGAAAGAAAGAAAAAAAGTAAAGTAGGATACATGTTTATAAAGGTACTCCTTCCAGACTTATATTTAAGCAACAAAAAATAATATGCACACCTTGAAAATGCTGGAGCTTAATGAAATCAATCACACAACTAAGAAAGGAACTAAGAGAGGAAAAGAGAAAGAGAGGGAACTTATGCACACCTTAGTTGCTTACTTGGTAAGCAACCTAACTAACCTGGTTAGTTAGTTACTTGTTCACCAAGTAACATGACTAACCTAACTAGTATTTGAACTTTTACAACACTTTTAAACTACTTATTTGTCTTTATAAACCTTAATATTAATCATCTCTCACGACCCTTGAAATTTTGACCAGAGATTATCAAAACCCTTGAAATTTTGACCAAAGATTATTTAGGCCACGTAGGAAAGTAATGGTGTTAATTATACTATTAGTAGTTGAGTTTCTAGGGACTATCGTTCATATCACTGATATTTTATAAAAGTAATATCATAGTGTGGTACTTGGATAATGCAATATAATTGGAGGTATGTGTAATACATTTTTACTTTTAATAATGCATATTTAGATACAAGTGTGGTTTCAACTTGAATTAACTTCAATTTTTGCTTCCAATACCAGGACTTTTTTTAAAAAAATTATACTGAGGAGACTGAAATGTGGTGACCTGAGTTCGAACTCGGGATTTCTCATAAAATATATTTACAGCCAAATCACTAACTACTAATCTTTCTTAATTAATTACAGGGTAGATCAATTACTCCAGTCCACATGGAAAACAGTTTCAGCCCATTAGTTTTGGCTAGCGATGTTGAATATGCAGGCTTACTAAGAACAAATGCTGGGTATTTTCTATGTCTGGTTTTACACCTTTCTTAAATTTAGATTATTGGACTAATTAAAAAATCTAATTAAAAGGTTTATATATTTACATATATTTCATGATGCAGTTATTGCCAAGACAATACCCTTGATCCAAGCAAGGTCAAGGGGAAGATAGTTTTGTGCATGAGAGGACAAGGTGGAAAACTGAACAAAAGTTTTGAAGTTCAAAGAGCTGGTGGTGTTGGAATTATCCTTGGGAACAATAAAACTTATGCAAATGATGTACCTTCTGACCCTTGTTTCATTCCTGCCACTGGAGTGACCTATGAGAATACCTTAAAACTTGTTCAATATATTCATTCCTCACATAATCCAATGGCACAACTTTTGCCTGGAAGAACTGTGTTAGATACCAAACCAGCACCCTCTATGGCCATGTTCTCTAGCAGAGGTCCCAACATAATTGACCCTAATATTCTAAAGGTGATTCCTTTTTCACAATATTAATTTTTTCACTCTATAATAAGATATTATATTATAAAAGATATATTAGTAAATTTTATATCATTTTGTTTGTACTCTATGATGTTCACCGAACAATACAAAGGACAGCTTTTGTTGTCTTGTGACTCAAGAATTCATATTGTGTTCTACTTGTCTCGTCGCATTCGATGAGTAGTACTTTTCAGAGAAGATACAGTTGGTCTTAAATCTTGAATGCTTCTGTCTAAGTGATATAGTTGTATGCAAGCACAATCCCGTGGAATCATGCAGTCAGCTATATCGGTCGATGTTAGGTTAAGATTAGACGGTCCTCATTTCAATTTAAATTTATGGTTATTTTTTAAATCTAAAATACTCAGCTTGAAATTTGAATCGTCTAGTCTTGATGATTTGGCTGACTGAGAAACTGCACGAGAGTGTAACTGCACTGCACCCAACCGAAATTCACATTTGAGATCACTTTATTTTGAATGCTTCTGTCTAAGTGATATAGTTCTATGCAAGCACAATCCCGTGGAATCATGCAGTCAGCTATATCGGTCGATGTTAGATCAAGATTAGACGGTCCTCATTTCAATTTAAATTTATGGTTATTTTTTAAATCTAAAATACTCAGCTTGAAATTTGAATCGTCTAGTCTTGATGATTTGGCTGACTGAGAAACTGCACGAGAGTGTAACTGCACTGCACCCAACCGAAATTCACATTTGAAATCACTTTATTTTGTTATAATCTGTCACTTTTATGTCATAACTCAATTAATTTATGTCTCTTGTGTAGATACATAAATAGTTACAAATTTCTCAAATAATTTATGGACTTTTACAGCCTGACATAACAGCTCCTGGAGTAGACATATTGGCAGCCTGGACAGCTAAAGATGGACCTACACGAATGAATTTTCGCGATAAACGAGTTGTTAAGTACAATATCCTTTCAGGAACTTCAATGTCTTGTCCTCATGTTTCTGCTGCATCAGTTCTTCTCAAAGCCATGCACCCTACTTGGAGTCCCGCTGCTATAAGGTCTGCTCTCATGACATCAGGTAATTTCTACATCAAGATCCACCCGGATATGGATTGATTGTTGTCAGCAATCCGCGCATTCTTCAAATTGGGGGTCATTGGATCGTGATCAGAGAGTCTAGATTTCAGTGCAGATTTTTAAATCTAAAATACCGAACTCGAAATCTACATCGTCTAATGACCAAGGATGTTCAGACTCTGAATGTGTGAGATTGTTGCCTCCAGGTTGCAATCAATCCAAATCTATTGTCTACATTAGTTTTAAATAGCGATCTACAACTGCAATTCCCGCACCAATATAAAGATTTTAGAGATTTCTAAAAATCCATTTCTCTTAAACCGAAATTTAAAACATCGGCATAGAAGCCAATTTTACTTGAAAACGTGTTTAACAGAATTGTACTAATCAAATCGACAACATTCTACAAAGTACAAAGAATTAGTAATCTATAATCACTTACTATGATGATATAAATATACTACATAACAACTTCATTAATTATCAGTCACACTAAAAATTACCATTCATTGATATATTTTCCTCATATCTAAATCATTTATTTACTCTTGCAGCTAAGACAACAGACAACACAGGAAATCCAATTACAGATGAAACAGGAAATCCTGCAACACCTTTTTCAATGGGTTCAGGCCACTTCAACCCTAAAAGAGCATTCAATCCAGGACTAATTTATGATGCATCCTACATGGATTACCTTCTTTACCTTTGCAATCTTAATTTAACACAACACATAAACCTTACATATAATTGTCCAAACCCACTACCTCGACCACTTGATCTCAACTATCCATCTATACAAATCCATACACTCAATTACACAAAAACTGTAAAGAGGACGGTAACCAATGTTGGTAATAGCAAGAGTGTTTACAAGTTTAGTGCAAAGCCACCAAAGGAATTTACCATTTTAGCCACTCCAAGTGTTCTGAAATTTACACATGTTGGACAGAAAATAAATTTTGTCATCACAGTGACAGCAAATAAAGATCAGTTACCAAGTAAGTGTGATCCTGAGAAGTACTTTTTTGGTTGGTATACTTGGACTGATAAACATCATATTGTAAGAAGTCCAGTGGCTGTGTCTTTTCAATAAAAAAAACATTATAGTATTTTTTTTTAAGGAAAAAAAACATTATAGTATTCTTGTACTCATTTTCTTACGTTAATTAATTTACTAAAGTGTTTGTTTGTCCTAAAGGACAAACTATTGGAGATTATTTGAGAGAGTGAGAGATAAGATCACACAATAAATAGATAGGATAATCCTTAAAAAAAAAATGGATAGATAGGATAAATATTATTAGAAATGATGGTAGGACCAGCTAATGTGTTCAATTGTGAAAGTAATGATATTATTTGATAATTGATTTCATGCATTATTTGAGCTATCTTTCCTTGTCTAGAATGAAGGAATGATAATATTTTTAGTTTTTGACTATTTGGATAATGGAGGTATTTAGTTGTGACTCAAAATCATATCATCAATAATCTTAGATGTGTGAAGTAAAGAAAAATAGTAATTAATATTAAAGTAGCTTCAAGTAACAACAACAAGTCAACAATAAATAGACCTAGATCTAAGTGTAAAACAACACCACAAGTTTATTCAAAGCAACAACGATAAGAAAAAAGAGAAGAGAAACAAACTCACAAGAAATGTTTACCCAATTTGTTCCAACAATGACATACTATGGGGGAGAGATATCTCCGCTTCACTATTAATGAGATACAAAAGGATTACAACAAACTAATTTTAACAAGCACACAAAGAACAAACCCTGATTTCTACTATTTTTCCAATCTCTCCAATGTTTTTCACTCATCCAAGGTGTTTACAAATGTTTCCCAACCCAAGAGAACCCTCATTAAAGACCCTCAACCCTAGAGTTACCTTCTTTGATTTCCCCAATATCTCTCTCATGAAGCCTTCCTCAAAACATGAAGAATAAAGCCTTGTATAAAGTCCCGATCCCGAGAAATTGTGTCCGGTTTCCCAAAATCGTTCCCCAGTTTTCAGTTATATGAACGTTATCCAGAAAAACGGGTCACGATTTCTACAAATCGTGCCCCGATTTTTGTCGAACCAAAACTTGGACAAAATCGTGCCCCGAAATTTCTCCTAATCGTGCCACGATTTTTGCCGAATCTTATTCATCAATTTTGAGTCAATTCTCGACATGAGATTTTATTCAATTTATATTATTGTTTATGACAAGAAATTGTTCAAATGTTTGAAAGATTTACGGGTCACATTTGAGTTTATAGTGTCTTATAAGTTTATTTGACTAAGAAATATATGCTTGATAATTGTCACTTACTCACGAGCTTATAGTTTACCTTTACTAGTTTATAGCGTTTTTTGATAAGTTAATTCAAACAGCTTATAACTTATCATTTTTTATCTCAATTTTACCCTTGTAGACTGAGTTGATAAAAAAAAAAGCATTAATTAAGTATATCTTTATATAAAGTGCTAGTTCTTATGGGTCTTCCCTTCAAAAAAAAGTTCTTATGATCTTCATTGAGTTAGTTAATTAGTTTGGCCTAATTAGCTTATTGTTAAGTTAGTTGGTGAATCTCTATAACAAACTTTTTGAATACTTTTTGAATTGGGGTAATTCATGAGCTGGTGTATCTTTGCAAGGGAACAGTAGAGTGATACTTCATAGAAACACACTTAATTTGTTTACCAAGCCATTATCATACATTTATAGCTTGCCAATACGTTAACTCAATAATTTCGTATCCACTTCCCCAATAATTTCCTAAAGCATAAAATACATTCAAAAACCAACCCTCCATTTTCAACCACAGCTCCATCACATGTTCACCATTTCCAAAAGTGCGTGCATTGCTGATTCAATTTATCCATATACATGCATAAATTAGGTGGGATTATATGAGACTATGACAATTGACAACCATGCATATCAATACTATCAATAATTGACAACCATTACCGTGCCAAACAAAAAACTGCAAAATTTTCTCAATTATCTTTTCCTTCCTTAATTCTCATAACACCAAAAACTAATAATGTCTTTTTTTTTAAGGAAAAACTAACAATGTTTTTTTTGCTTAAACTGAAAGAACTTAATTTAACGCTACATTTAGTTATTTGTTAGGCTTTAATTTGGCATCACTTTGCGGATTCTAGTAAGTTTTCCTACAACTATAGGAAGACGTTTGCCTGAAAAAGTAAACAACTGAAGGTTCGTTCCTTGTAAAAGAAGGAGAATAATAATTGTTCCGGACCGGTCAGAACACCAATTCCACGTTGACACGTGGTCTAAACCTGCACCTTCTTAAGACCCCACGTCTGAAGAAGCACGACCAACTTTAGTGCACCTTACCGCATCCAAGCACGCCTCCGTGCGAGGATCACCCTACACGTGTCGTCTAATCATTCCCTATAATTATAAGGGATAACCATTCAGGTCGTCTTGAACTCTGAATTATTTCTTTTGTGTTAACGATATCACGTACAAATGCAATGAAGCATGACATGTTGATTAAGCTTGTAATAGGAACATTAACCTAAATTACTATTGTAGTCGTTTTCTCTGAGATATATAGATCATATATGTACGTAAGTGAAGCACCCACTTAAGGTTGTTTTTGCGGTCACGAAGCCTTTAATTCCCGTTGGGATATATAAGATGAAGTTGGAAATCATGTTACTTTCTCCATCTACATGATTTCGATCGAGCTCAGTGCTGATGATTGAAAAATCTAAGAACGGAGCTTAAGATGCACATAAGCATTTCAAAACCCACTGAAAAAGTAATAAACCGGAATCTTAATCCTAAAAACCCAACAAATTAATTTTTTTCACATATGACTAATCTCACGACAAAAACGAGTTCTTCTTATGTATTTCATCAAACTTATAGACTACGATACAAACTAAAAATAATACCAAAAAAATCATCAAAGAAACCTAATATTAAAACCGTAAAAACACCAACAATGAGATTAAATCCAAACCAGCAGCATTGATGGAGTGACAAAAATATAAATATGTTGTAGTGGCTTTAGAGGGGGGTCATTTGAAACCTGATTCTACGCATGAGGTTGCAACTGTAGGGGCGAGATTGAGAGATGGTGAATTAGGTGGAAGGCGATCGATCGAAGAGAATTACTTTTCCTCTTCTCCATTGTCATCATTGTCATTAAACACCGTAAGATGCTCCTCAGTTTCACATGCCCGATCGTTATTTTTAGTATGCTCCTCTTATTGAGAATTAAACTAACGAAATGATAACTATTGTCCTTAGAGCACTATTAGGAAGTTTTAATTAGTTGAGATGTTGCCATATAGGATGAGTTTGTTAGAGAATTAGTTACACCCGTCTTTTTGTATATAAACTGATTCCATTGAGAAACAAATCAGAATCTGCATTTTTGCCTATTATTATACGACATTGATGACTCTTTGGGAAAACTTGAACATTACCATCCAATTCCCCAGTGGTCGTGTCTAATGCCTTCTTCATGCCTTGCTAGGTGAAATGCTGGAGAATTTAGGTTAGAAGACTATGTTGTTTGATTATATGAAAACACTTAGGCTTTGTTTGGGAGTTCGGAGGGGAAGGGAAGGAAAGGCTTTGGGGGGAGAGAAATATTTTACATTTTTTGAAAGAGTATTTTTTTGGAGAGTGATAAATTAATGCTTGTGATTAATATATTTTTAATTTTAAGAATATTATAACAATATATATTAAATTTGAAGAATTCATATAAACCC
>Ga0315915_1003048_pt1 | contig 21318 bp, 7 predicted proteins | sample MpolbnodulesMG_FD_207738 | JGI IMG/M metagenome (GOLD analysis project Ga0315915, IMG submission 207738) | Medicago polymorpha root nodule microbial communities from Los Angeles, California, United States - branched nodules | ecosystem: Host-associated > Plants > Roots > Nodule | place: USA... | reverse complement strand
TGAAGCAATTTCACTAACTTAACTTTTCCAAGTAAACCACTTGAGAATTAATTTTAAGTTGCAGGTTAATTTTTAAAGGGTCACAATTCAAACCCCCCCTTCCTTGTGACTATTTTATTCACTTCATCCCCAAGGTATGAGCCTAAAAAAAAAATTATAGTCCATTAGTACTACTCCACTATTTCCTAGGTTTCCACTTTCCTTTTCTGTTGTCTTGTTTTAGGCCTATTAGAATTGGGTCCTCTTGCTTTGTGTTAGGTGGATGTTTTTTTGGGACGGTGGTTTGAGGTTGCTCATGTATACGGTAGTGATTTTCACCTTTGGGTGTACAACATATATACGGCACCTTGTATTTATCTTTTAAAAAAATTTTAAATCGAACATTGTTCTTTAAAAAAAAAAATACATTTTTATTTTATTACGAGCCTCTTTTCACTTACAGAGCCGAACCTCCAGATTCACAGGATCGGCCTTGTTTCTAAGAGAAGCATAAGAGATAAAGGTGGTCATCAAAATCTTTGCTTGGAGATTACTCATTAGTGAAATTAGAATTTATAACATAATAACATGGTAATAAAAAACGATATCTAATCTACCATTGAATGGTAACAATAACACGAAAGTCTTGAAGGTTCTGGGTTCGAACTTGAACGAAGGAGAGAAAACTAATCCAACAACTGATTACTAACATTTACCATTAATTAAAAAAACATGAAAGTGGTAGTCCTTTAATCTAATGGTACTAAGTTTCTTACAATGGGTGAATATTTGAAACTAAATATATTCTTAACCTATAATCCTATAATTACAAGAATCCAAATCATTAAGTACAAACTATATTACACACAACCCTCATTGTCATGAGTTTACACAAGAAAATTTGAGCTTATTTTTGCCAGAAACTTTTTTTAGATTTACATTTTCTCTAATAATTACATAATTGTTTCTTGAATTCAAATATTCCAATAAGAAACAGTGAAAATATGTCATTTGCCTATTTTTCACTGTTTCCTGTACATATATTTGAAACAAGAAACAAAGTGATACTTTTGTAATTATTTATGAAAACAAAAATGGGAAAAAATGTTTTCTCAGACAAAAAATGCCCTAAATAACTATGGACTTGAACTACATCTAGCCTCCCATAAGGAACTGGATTTTCTGCATTGACACTATCACACAGTCGCCGATCTCGACAGTTGGATAAAGATTGGACGACTCTTACACTGAGTTGTACTATAAAGCCAATTTAGTAAAGTCAGAATACAACTCATACAACTCGTCTGATCTTTATCTAATAGCTAAGATCCCTTATCTGTGTAATTTCCTCGAGTGCAGAGAGTCAAAGTTCCTTCTCCTCACTCCCCCGAGCTCTCAACCGAGCTTCCAAGAATGGACAAAATATCATGCACAACAAGCCGGATAATGTTGCTTCCCGATAATGTTAAAATATGCACTCCTGCAAATCTGCATCACAAGCTACCAATATCCAATCTTGATCATCATCCAAGTACTTGATATATCAAATGTCCCTACCTCTAGTTTCAGTCTTTTAGCAATTTTCTTCTCTCAATTCCACAATGCCACAGTTCAAAGAAACCCAAAGCCTTATGATATCATCTCTATATATTGCCTTTATAGTCACAATCTTCATCTCTTTCTGAGCTGCAAAATGAAGAGTATCCATGTGCTGCATTTGCATAGGAACAAAATCAGAACATGGAGGATGAATCCTTGGCGCTTCTAGGATCTGATCCTCCAAAACGACATCTGTTGAAGGACACAAATTTTCTTAGTCTTTAGAACTATCAGCACCTTCGATTAGCACTTCCATAGATAGGTGGATACAACAAATTTCCACCAATATTTATTTTTTGGATGCAAAATTAATAAGTCTTTGGAAATTGGAATACTTTTAATTTTAAAATATTATTTGTTTTTTTAAACTACTAACATTATATAAAATTGTTATTTATTTCACAAAAAAAAAAATATAAAAATCTAAATCCAACAAAATTTCATAATTGTCCTTTTTTAAAAGCCAATATATTATCATGATATATAATAACGGACGACTATCTTTCCAATTCCACACAACAAATATAAATATCTACTTCTACTACTAATCTACTACAACTACTATAATAAGAAAATAAAGAAAATCTTACCCTAGTAAAATTTCATAATTATCTACGATTAAACTCTTAATCTTATAATCTTAATAATTTTATGGGTTCAATTGTCATATATATTTAATTAATTTTTTTGGTTTATCATTAAGAAGCCTACAACTAATTCCCTATATTTTGTTTGTTCAAAACATTATCCCTATTTTGCAAATAAAAAAGTCAATTTGTTTCTTCTTTCTTCTCCTTATTATCTGATTCTAATTAATTTTTAAATGAATCGCACAAAAATTCTCGGTTAGACTTCTAATATCACTAATTTAGTGGGTTTCTTGGTCAATTTATTATTAAATAATAAGAAAAAACAGTGTTGTATAGCATACATATAGGAGAACAATTTATGATACTCTTTTATGCCATAAGTATAAGAAAATATAGTTTATTCTCCTCTCTTTTAATCTCTTAATCTTACTAATTTACAAATCTTTTAATCTCTTAATGTTAATATTTTTAAAATAATGATTAGTTTTCAAAATTTAAACATATCAACTTTCTCGCATGCCACATCGATATACATAAAATTTGATTTTGGAGATATAAGCACATAAATTCTACGGTGAATGTTGTGTAAATATTTAACAGTATTTTGGAGAAATAATACAGTAATGTTGATATTTTGAAAAATAGTCACGAGTTTTTTAAATTTTATCATATCGACTATCACAAGTCGTTAAATAAAAAATTTCTTCCGCATGTATAAGTATATAAAATCCGGCAAATATTTAACGGTGTTTTATATATAAAATAAAAAGTTATTTAATAGAAACGCTACATTAATGTTGATATTTTGAAAATAGTCACGAGTTTCCAAAATTTTATCATATCGATTTTCTCATATATGTACCTAAAATTTTATTTATGCATATATAAGCACGTAAAATCTTCAACGAGTGCGGTGCAGATATTGAACGGTATTTTGCATATAAAATAAAAAGTTATTCAATAGAAACTCTATATTAATGTTTATATTTTGACAATATTAATGAATTTCCAAAATTTGATCATATCAACTTACTCATATATTTACATAAAAATTTGTTTCTCTAGATAAAACACATAAAATCTGCAAGGGTGTGGTGCAAACATTGAACGTTGTTTTGAATATAAAATAAAAAGTTATTTAATATAAACACTACATTGATGTTGATTATTTGAAAATAGTCATGAGTTTCCAAAATTTTATCATATATGTACATAAAATTTCAATTATGCATATATAAGCACATAAAATCTACAACGGTGCGGTGCAAACATTGAACGGTGTTTTGCATATAAAATAAAAAGTTCTTCATTAGAAACACTATATTAATGTTTGTATTTTGACAATATTAATGAGTTTCCACAATTTTATCATATCAATTTTCTCATATATTTACATAAAAATTTGTTTCTACATTAAACGAATAAAATATGCAACAGGTGCAATGGAAACATTGAATGATGTTTTGTATGTAAAATAAAATGTTATTTAATGGCAACATTACATTAATTTTGATATTTTGAAAATAATCATGAGTTTTAAAAAATTTATTTTATTGACTTTCTCATATATATGTATATAAAAATTTGTTTTCGCGTCCATAAGAAAATAAAATCCACAACATACAGGATTCAAATATTTAACATATTTTTCTATATATAAGAAAAAAAATTCAATAGAATCATTATATTAATGTTGATAATTTTCATTTAATATCTTTAAACATTTGACAATAGTAACAATGTAATTATTTTTTATAAAATTAACACAATGTTATGCGACCAGTGCGGAAGTACGGGTGTATTACTAATTTCAGTAAAGGCTTGTCTTTGAATTTCATGTTTATAAACGAACATCATATCATATCGGTGTGACCTCCTGATGTCTGTCTTTCTCCCTGTTTAGAAAAAAACAAAATATATTGTAGTAAAATAACGACCATATACAAATTAAAATGGGTTAAGAAGCATGAAAAGTGTCTTGATAATCCTTCAAAAAAAAATATCCTTATTTATGCTTTTTTTTATTGACTTGTTTCTATTTTTTTCATTCATTCCTTGTTCTATGTTTCCATTTATTTATTTGTTTTTATTGCTTCATATTTTATTTCATAAAATTCGATCATCTTAATTTCATCTAAAAATGAAAGATTTCTTATAATATAATGTAAATCTTACAAAATTAAAATAAGAATAAAAAAAACGCGTTTTGTTAAAACTATCATTAATTTTTAACCAAAAAAACTATCATTAATTTACCTTATAACAACTAACTATCATTACTTCAAAATATCCTTCAAAAAATAAAAATCATTAATGATTTAATTTAATAGGTGAATATTTTAGGAACAATTAGATTTTAAATTTTAAAATGGAAATATTTGATGTAGTATTAATCGAAAATTCATTGATTCACGCCCTTTCTTGCTCAACTTTTTTTTTTTTTTTTGACAAATTTCTCAACTTATTTTTTCTTGCAATTTCAACAAATATATACCTTTTTTTTTTCAACTCAACACACAATATAACTTCTCACTGCAACTCTGCCTCATGTTTTCCATTCCCTCCACCCTTCCCCTTTCACTTGTGTTGAATCAACAGGTTTGCTTCCTTTCCATCGTTTTTATTTATTTTAAAGAGAGAAAACCGGTATATTTTGTAGTAAGGAAAATAGATCAATAGAAAGTAATTACATCGCTGGAGGTAGAAGACCTAGAAAAATTATAAGAGAAACCATAAAGAAATATCTAGAGATCAATGAGTTTGATAGAAATATGTTATATTATTAAGTATTATGTGTTGTTTGATTCATATAGACAATGTCACATAGTATCTATGAAGCACGCATACACCGGATACGACACGAACACTAACACGCGAACACAGCTAATAATTTGAGAAAATCACATAATTCAGTATAATTATATGTGTCAGTGTCGGACAAGACATGTGTCTAACACCGGGACACGCCTAATCCAATGAGTGTCCGTGTTTCATAGCTTAGTATCATTAAGTATCATGGGTTGTTTGATCCATGGATAAAAGTTTGGTTTTTTTTGGAGGATAATGTTTGATGTGTTTTTGTATATTTTCTATTATTGTTAACATTTTTTTTCCTTCAAATTCTAGTATATGAATATTTTTCCTTTGAAGAGTTCGAAATCTAGTCCTTGAACTCCCTTAACCCTAATTCAAATCTATTGTCTAATTTATCTCTATTTGTTAAATAGACCCTTTTTAAGAAAGCTTTCTAGTCTGTCATCGTGATCTTAGCTCAGTTGGTATGGACAATGCATAATATATGCAAGGTCCAGGGTTTAAACCCCAGCCACCACAAAAAAAAAAAAAAGCTTTCTAGTCTAGTTTCTAATCTAGCTAGTAAAGACCCTTTATAAGATTATATCATTGCAGCGAAAATAACGACGGAAAACATAGGTGTGAAATTCAGTTATGGTTATTAGTTGGAAGACTTTTCCAAGAAGTTAAAAGATATAGATGTTCTTTTTAAAAGACTAATATTTAATTGTTTTATTAGTTTTTTTTTCTTCGTTCGGGTTTAAACAAGAACTCCAATTCTTTTAACTCTTAGTTTAAACTAGTTGAGCTATTCAAGTGATATGAATTTTATGCACATCATCAACATCAAAGAATCAAATAACACACTAGTAGATAATATTTTTATGTGGGGAGATCAATGCCAATATGTATATTCTTGGAATTTTATTTGGACAGTTTTTAACAAATACTTAAGATTTGATTCGGATGATGTAAAACATGAATGTTTGATTTCCTTTTGATCAATCTTCAATAAATGCCGTTGGCCTGAGATGTCGTACTCAGCTGCCGATGAGCAATAAGATCCGCGGTCTTCAGGCCCCACGAATATCCTCTTCCTTTTCTTCAATTTTTAGCCATTGGATACTGGTAACAAATTATGTTGGTCTTTCCATTTGCAGAAAACCATCTTGTTCAACGATTATGGGCCGAACAACCAGAGGAGGTTACTTTGGATCATGCTTCTCCAAGCAAAGCGGAAATACTCAAGTAGTTAGTTCCATAGTGTCTCGGAAGAGGCACAATAAAATTTTATTGTCAAGCCAAATTATGTGTATGAGGCTGATGGCACGTAAAAAGAAAATGCTTTTAAAAATTAAAAGTAATGTGGGACAGATAACTTCGGCACAAGATTGTGCCTCTGACGAGAAGAATGGAAATGACCGCGACAAGAATGCTAAAGTCTCACGCGGGAATGAAGTTTACAAAGAATATTCCGTAATTGGTGAGCTAGACATTCGGCCTAAAACAATGTTTTAAAAATCAGACAGGTTGAAAACAAATTGAACCAACTGCAGTGAAAACTGGTTGGGAACCGTCCGGCTCAATCAAATTTTAAAAACATTAGCTAAAAGAGTTCAGATATATACTTATATGTAGTGTATTGCATGTTCACTTATACATTAACATGTGCAAGTTAACATGGATAAGAACCTAGGCATTTATATATGCATTTGCTGCATGCATTGTTTATGAAGCTTAATGTATTGAGCAGGAATACCTGGGGATGGAAGATGTATGTTCCGCTCACTTGCTCATGGCGCCCGTTTGAGGTCAGGAAAACCACCTCCCAGTGAAAGTATTCAGAGAGAGCTAGCGGATGATTTACGGGCCAAGGTATGTTTTAAATTTTAAATATCTTTATATTTCACACTTAAAAGTGTAGAAGTAGAAACCGTCTTCCTCGAAAGCGATGAAAAAAACTAAATAGAAAAGCGCAAAACAGAAGAATTTTAGGCATACTATTTGCTACAATTTGGCGTTTATAGTCACTATTGATTGCTTTCTTATCCGTTTCTGGCCATTTTCTGCATAGGCCCATGTTCTTGATTATTCTTTGTTTTATTTGTCAGGTTGCTGATGAGTATGTCAAAAGAAAGGAACAGATGAAACATTGGTGAGTTTCCGCATTGGATGCTTTCAGCATTCTCCTATTACATTACATTAATGACATTTTTCTTAATTAAAACATTGTTAATCACCATTTTACTTTAATGATGAACAATATTTTGCTAATGAACATGGTTTTATCATGATATACATCTTCAGGTTTATTGAAGGTGATTTTGAATCAAATATTTCAGAAATAAGGAAGCCTCATGTGTGGGGAGATGAACCCGAATTGTTCATTGCTTCACATGTTTTGCAGTAAGTATTTCTTTTCCTCCTGGACAAGTAAATTTACCTTGGTTTATGCTGGTTTATTTGAGTTTATCTATTAACATAAGTAATTATGAGACTTTTTACGAGATGCTACGAAACAGCTTACATCAGCTTATTTTCATAAGCTCTCCAAGATAGCTTACGAAAAAAGACTAAAAATTATATGAAACGAGGCTTATACACATTTGGATGTTGATTTGAGGAGGCTGATTTTGTAGGATGCCCATCGCTGTATACGTGTATGATCCGAAGGCTGGTGGCTTGATATCAAAATCTGAGTATGGCCAAGAATACGGCAAGGAAAATCCAATAAGAGTTCTTTATAATGGGTCTACTCATTATGATGCATTAGAGTTTCCTATAAGTAGAAGGAAGGGTTCTAAGTCAAGACTCTGGCATTTCACATTTCAAATGTTGAAGAGATTAAAAGCATTTATCTAATTTTTTTTTTTTTGTAGCTACTCTCATGTAGTGTAGGAGTAATTTCATTTGAGCTTTAGAAGAGGATATTTGATTAGGTGTGGTGGTGCTTGGACTGATCTTGTTTTTTCAAGGAGGGAGTCTGCTATTTTGCTACATGTTTGGCAAATATTATATGTGACTTGTGTATTAGTTTTTTTTATCTATTCTTTGCATTCCTTGTGCTTGGGGTAGATTCTATCAATATATTTTGCTTCTTCAACAAAAAAATCTTCATTCACATTTATAATGTCATGTATAGGTGGGCATGTATAGGTGGGCTAGGTCTTGAATTGGTTAGTCTCTCACAACGATGTGAACTAAGGTTCGAATGGTTGAAAGTGGTGCTTATATTTAGAGCTTGTTTGGTTTCTTTGCTCATCTTCTCCTTGAAGGAGAAGCTAGACCAAACAATAACTTTCAATACTATTAAACACTATCACCACTTCTTATTTTTACCAATTTCCATCGCTTTTCTATGCCAATAAATATGGTGATGCACTTTCATCAAAAACGAAATATACAAATGCACTTCTTTCTACCGGTGCTCAACAAGCTAATGGAAGATTATGAAGAAACAAAAACTGTTTCCCAATTTTTTTTTTATCTAGGGGAGTTCAAAAACTTTTTCTCAATTTTCAAAAGGAATGATATTGATTCTTATGTATTGTTGTCGAAACCCTAGTAGAAGTAGAAAACATGGCGGCCAGTCATGGTTTGTGATCGAGAGAAAGGAATTCGTTCTCTTGTACATTTCCCAAGAAGGGAACAATGGCCCTAGCTACATACCTCAGGACTATCATATCATTTACTATATCTTGACATTAGGGTTAACGATGACGTTCACAAAGGTATGCTTCACAAATTCTACGATGTACTGGTTGTGTCTGGAATGTCACCAAATGTGTCATTGGCATTAAGGTCATCAAATAGGTTTAGAAAAATATATTGAGAAAGAGGATTCATGTTTGTGTGGAGCTTGTTATGCCTTTTAGGTGTATAAAGGAGTTTCTTTTGAGGAAGATCAAGAACGATCAACTAAGGCTAAGGCCAAGGGATGTCATAAGCACAAATCACAAGCTTAGGGCCCTAAACATGGTTTTATGGTTGAAGAGGCTACATTAGAGTTGTTACTCCTATACCATATGATGTCGTTAGTGACCTCATGTTGGCAAAAACAAGAACACAACACGTACACACAGTAATATGACGTGGAAACCCTAAAGTAGAAAAAAAAATCACACCTTTTCTAATGACAACTAGAGAATAAGACAGCGAAAAATCTTCACACACCTAATACCTTCAACCACCCCACAACTCCAATACGCTCACTTTCCAAAGAAAATATGTAATCTACCCCTCACAACACTCTAACACAAGAGTATAAGAGAAAGAAAACAGTTAAGTATAAACTTAAAGTGTTTCTGGTGCTTCTTGTAGAGAAGAAATATATATATATATATATATATATATATATATATATATATATATATACACACACACACACATATACATACATGCATCACTTTGTTGGTCTTGCACATCAAGAAATGGCCTTAAGACCTACAAGACTTGTCAAAAAATAAAGTAAACAAGTGAAGGAACCACCTTACTTGTCTTACGATTCAAAAAACAACCTTGTTTATCTTGTACTACCTTTTCCTTTACAATTATAAACAAGGTGGGACTTCTTCAACATGTGTGTTTTTAACCAACACCAACACTTTAAAAGAGGATACTAGAAAATTGATTGGAATTTTCTTGTTCTTTGCTAGACTGCATTTTGTTCTGCCTTTTTTTTCTTGTCATCTATATTTCTTTTTTGTTCTGTTCAATGAGAAATGTTTTTGATTTTATTGTCGTGAGATTATATATTTTAAAAATGGTTGTAATATATATTTTATCAAAATATTATAGGCATTTGTCATCTACTAATGTCTTAGGATCCTTATAAGTATAAAGTTCTTCTGTAATTGCATGCATATTTATTTGACAAAGGATCTTTGTTAAAAAAAATTGTGAAAAAATACTTCATTACTTACAGCTTTAGTCTTCATTTTTTCTCGTTCTCGTATTTTGTTGAATATAATTATGGTCCCTCTAATTTTTCGATTTCTGAATTGAACTCTGTCAATTTTTATTTATTTGAAGGAGGGCTAAGCCCTTAACAAAATACAAAACAAGAGCTCTACCGGGGTAAAGACACCCCAAATACATCATGTAACAACGATAAAGAATAGCTCAGAGGAGTAGAGGTGTACATGAGTTGCGTTAACCTAGAAAATCCAATCAAACTCACTCAAAAATGCACGTTTGGTTGGGTAATTGGTGAGTATAGTTTCATAAAATGAATAACCCATAACAAAATTCGAGTTTCGGGTAAAATCAGACCTAAGCCCAAAACACCACTTATCCAAATGTAAACTTTTTTATTTTTATTTTCATAGAGAATAAGGAGAATACCAAAGGTTTTTGTCATAAATCAAGTATATAATTTCCAAAACTAACACAATGCACTCTCTATATTAAAAATCAAAACATGTCAGAGTTACAAATTCGGATGTTGCATTTTTTTATTATTTTGATGCTAATGCATTTTATGTCTTGGAACTTTGGCTTGTTAGGAGTATTTTACGAAAAAATTTATTATTTGATATTATCCATTTATTATTTTATGATGCTAAAAAAAATCGTGCAAATAGGTTTTAATATTTTTTTAATAAAATAAAAAAAGTTTAGTAATTTTTATGAATAAACATAAAAATAATTTGTGTAACCCACTACCCTACTCAACCCAACCTAGAAATTAGTGGGTTTATCCAAACCGGCTCAACAGTGTAATAAATGGTTATTTGACCTAACCTAAACCGGATATGGTTCAAGTTTTGGGTTTGGTCAAATCCAACCCAAACCCACCCACGTACACCCCTACAGAGGAGGTTGGGCGATAAAATTTAAACCCAACCCTTAAGCACCTCATTTTTCGCTCAGCGGGCCTCCTAATCGCTCATTGAACGTGTTAGGTTTTCGCTCAACTGGCTTCCTACACGCTTTGCAAAACCGACATCATTCTGTATATTTGACAATCTAAGAACTTTCTAGCTTTTCTTGGTCATCCAGCTCAAGAACCTCTGTAATTGAAGGCAAATAGGCAAAAATAGCTTTAAGTGGCATTTTAAGTATAAGGACATGACTTTATACTTGTCTGATTTATGGGGTTTTACTTCATATTACTTGTAAAATAACTTAATAAGTGTCGTTAATAAATATGTAAAAATAACCGAAATTTGGCACTTATCAACTCTCCTCATTTAAAACTTTGTTTGTTCTCAACTGAAAGTTCCCAAAAAGGTTTTTTTTGTTTTATATATAACGAAATAAGAAGGTACATCAATGAATAAACCATATACCACTCACCCCAACTAAGAACTTTGTTTGTCCTCAAACAAAAATCCTCGAAAAGGTTTTCCAAAATCAAATGAACATTGATGCATATTTAAATTCAAAGGTTTTAAACAATCAATCATTTTGAAATATTTGAACTATGCGTGATTTTAGTTGATTGCACAAGCAAGACAAATATTCACAACTAATCTTGTTAGGATCAAAGCATGAATGTGAAATGACTCATAAATCCAAGTCATATTTCACAAATTGCAAGTCAATATCACGACTAAGTTTGAACTATGCAACTAACACAATCCTCACAAGTAAAAAGTAAACTTTACGCTAACATCTTGATCAAGTTAGACATGCATTCAAATATATTTATTTGAAAGCATCAAACATAGATCACTAAGGTCTTCTAAGGATTGTAATTAGGCTAAATTACAAGAATTTGTCAATTATGCGGAAAATGTTTCAAAAAGAGCTTAGAGTTCGAGAACATAATTTTATATTACAAAACTAAAATGTTTTTTTAAAGATTTACAAATGTACAAGTTATGTATATAATAATATTTACAATTTTTTTTGTAGGGAAATAATATTTACACCTATGTGTAACATATATCCTACTATTTACAATCTAAGAGCATCTCTAATGAGTTCTTATTTAATAAAGATCACTCCCCGTTAAGGACTATCCATTAGAGGAAGAAAAAATGAGTCCATATTAAGCAACATACAACTATATAAGGATCATCTCTCTCTCCTAGACAACTAACAGGTTCCACATTTAAAAGAAGTAATAAAATATGTACTAGTTGGTCTCACTTGCAAAAGAAGTAATATTTTAAAAATATTTCATCATTTTAAATAAAATGTAATTTATGCAAATTATTATTATTTAAATGAAGGAATGTAAAATTTATAATGTTAATTTTTGTATTTTCAAATTATTAGAAAATGTGACAGAAATTTAAGTTCATACGAATAATAAATATTTTATAATTTAATTTTTGGTTTAATTGAACTTTTGGCCCCATATGTTTCAAGAAGTTGCGATTTTGGCCCCTTAACTAATTAAAATACAAAACACCCCCTTATGTATTGGATCTTTGGCAGTTTTGACCCCCTAAACTAATTTTGACTCGGTCAACACTGACGTAGCACTTCAAAGCAATGCCAGTGAAGCTCGAATTTTAAACCCGACCCAGCAGAGTAGTAGGCCCACCCATACATACCCAATTCAAGTAGTTAGAGTTTTTTTTTTTTAAAGGATCAAGTAGCTAGAAATTTCTTAGAGGAATAGTAGAGAGGCTTCTGTGAAACATGTTTATTTGAACTTTATTGCTACAACACATTTATCTTGTTCCAATTCTATAAGTAAAATAAAAATACTATTCTTTTCTTCAACCCCTCACACATAATAACTTTGCTTCTCTTTTCACTTGTGTTCAATCAACAGGTTTGCTTACTCTCCCTCGTTTATTTTTTATTTTTCATTTTTTCTATATTAAACTAAATTGTAGCCAGAGGAGTCATTCACAATTTCAATTATTATTTATTTTTTTCTTCAAATTTTAGTTATTTAATCCTCCAAAGACTCATGTTGCATGTTTGATATGTCAAATATTTGCAATTATACAATGTTGTGATCTACGAAGGATCCTGTTTTTTAGTTTTTGATCTTTTGTGTGTGTTTCTTTCATCAAAGAATGATTTATGTTTTTTTTTTTAAATGGGTGCAATTTGGATTGATGTTTTGTGAATAATGTAATTCCATGTTAATAATTGGAAACCCAAAATATATAATTAGTGAACTATTAAGGACTCAAGATAAGGTGATAAGCTGGATTCTCAAGCCATCTAACCGGGGAAAGGGGGGACTCTGGTAATCCGGAGTTCGACCGTGAGGTACCCAAGAAGATGGAACATGCTTTAATAATTAAATAATTAGTTCGAATTTATATGTATTTGTTAGATAGACTGTTTTCAAGGAAGCTTTCTAGTTTGTAATCTACACCCTCCAGTCACTATAATAAGCAAAAATCAACATTTTAAATTCATTCGTTAAATGATGTATGTGGTCACATACATCATTTAACGAATGAATCTAAAATGTTGATTTTTGCTTGCCACATAAATCATTTAACAAATGAATCTAAAATGTTGATTTTTGCTTATAATAGTGACCGGAAGGTGTAACTAGTAAAGCTCCTCTGCAAGATTGTACAATGTGGGGAAAAGAATGGTGAAAAATAGATGTGTGAAATTCAGTTATGTGTCATTAGATAGAAGTTTTTTCTTAGAATAGATAGAAGAAGCTAGAAAGTAGATATGTTTAGCTAGTGTAGAGACTAATGCTAAAGGGAGTGACTATACATGTTAAGTATGAGGTAGTATAGTTTCAGTTTATGAAGATAATATTAGAAGAATTGGTTCTATATGGATTCTTAACCTTATTGAGTAGATCGTATAAATCCATTGTCAAATGGATGTTAAAATGGCAACTGGTCATAAGACTAAGATGCATTCGAAGGTTGGAACTGTGTTGCTGTTCATTTTATATATAGTACTTATTCACATATCTTTAGTCTTGTTTTTCATTAGATATGTGTTAATTGGTAGTTGATACTTAACAGTGTAAGTAAATGGTGAAGGGAAGAAGATAATGGAATTCACATTATGATCAACTGTTCTCTTTTTTCCATTTTACTAAATTAAGAACTTATCGTGGGATTTAGGAAGGCGCTTCACGTCTGTTCGTTGTGTTAGAAGCATCTTAAATTTTGAACTCTCAGAGTTAAGCTTTTCAGATGTCATGCCTGGTCATTTTTGGATTATAGCATCTATTGTATTGATCTGGTATTCTCAGTGTTCATGGGTTGGTTAATAACTTCAATTTCACTTTTCTTTTTTTATATATTTTTAGAACTATACTATACAAGGGCATCAAATAATATTTATACAGTTGATATCCAAATGATGAGTTGTTTTCCCACATCATAATCATGACTGGAATAAGAACTTACGTTTCCATTGCACTGGCTCTCTAAGTAATTTGGTGACACACCAGTAGATAATATTTGTATAGGAATGGTTGGACAGTTTCTAACAAATATACTTCGAATTTTATTCAGGTGATGTAAACATGAGAGTTTGCTTTCCTGTTAGTCAATCTTCAATAAATGCTGTTGTTGTGAATGGTCGTACTCAGCTGCTGATGAGCAGTAACATCTGCAGTCTTCAGACCCGTGGAATCTCCTCTTCTCTTTCTTCCAGTTTTCAGATCGGGCATTCAGAGACAAATTATGTTGGGCTTTTTATTTGCAGAAAACCATCCTGTTCAACAATTATGGGCCAAACAAGCAGAGGAGGTTACCTTGGATCATGCTGCTCTAAGCAGAGGGGAAATACTCAGCTTTATAGTTCTGTAGTATCTCGGAAAAGGCATAATGAAATTTCTTTGTCGTGTCAAAGTATGAGTATGAGGCTGTTGGTACCTAAACAAAAAATGCTTTCCAAAGTTAAGTCTAATGTGGGACGAATAACTTGGTCACGCAGTTGTGCATCAGTTGGCTTTATTTTTGGATTGTTTGTGTGTAATTTAAGTTCTGAACCTGCACATGCGGAAGCAGATTATGGAAATGAGAATAAGAACGATGACTGCGACGAGTCAAATGTTAAAGTCGCACATGGGAAGAAAGTTTACACCGACTACTCTGTAATTGGTGAGCTGCACATTATGCTAAAAGCATTGTTTTAAAAATCAAACAGGTTTAACCAACTGCTGTGAAAACTGGTTGAATTAACTGCAGTTGTACCTAGTTCAATGAGACTGCATTGTAAACAGAATCAACCAACAAGCGAACTGGCCGGTTGAGAACCGTCCGGTTCAGTCTGATTTTAAAAACATTGGCTAAAAATCTTTAGATATATACTTGTCTGTAGTGTATTGACATGTTTACTTATGCATTAATAGTTGCAAGTTAACATAGATAATAACCTAGGCATTTATATGCATTTGCTTCTTGTTTATAAAATTACGGTACTGAGCAGGAATTCCTGGGGATGGAAGATGCATGTTTCGCTCAGTGGCTCATGGGGCTTGTTTGAGGTCAGGAAAACCGCCTCCCAATGAAAGCTTTCAGAGAGAGCTAGCAGATGATTTACGGGCTAAGGTATGTTTTATCTTTTAAATATTTTTATATATCACACTTATAAGTGTAGAAACCCTCTTCCTCGGCAGCCATGAAAAAAACTACGTATGAAAAAACAAAACAGAAGAATTAAAGGCAGGGTACATTATTTACTACAATTTAGTACAATTCAACGTTTATATTCACGGCTGATTGCTTTCTTACCTATTTCATATTAATCTTTCAATAACTTGTAAATCAAGTCGTTTGTAGTCATTCTGTGTCGTGTCTAGGTCCATGTTCTTGAACTTTCTCTGTACTATTTGTCAGGTTGCTGATGAGTTTATTAAAAGAAAGGAAGAAACAGAATGGTAAGTTTTTGTATTGAATATCTGTAGCATTCTGGTGATAGCATTACATACTTTTTAATGAAGACAGTTCCTTTTAATCTATTTTCATGTTTTTTTTTCTCCGCAAGAAGGCCTTATTTTATTTGCATGCTAAGTATATATTTCTGCAGAAACATATTCCCTACTTGGCGTCCAAATCTTTTCTACCCAAAAGTCCTGTTTTTTAACTATAAATACGAGCAAATAGTCATTTTAAGTTGGTCTTGACTCGTGAAAGCCGACCACTTACATCTACTTATTTTCAAGGAATATTTTTTTAATGAAAAATTTCGTTCAATTTAATCCATGAAACCCACCCCTTTTACCCACTTCATATTTCTGGAGAATTTGCCTTCTTCCCAGACAACAGCTTTTGCATGAATTTTCAATTTTGCTTGCTTTTCTGAAATAAATATTATACTTAGATTTATGTATATAAAAATTTGTATTTTCTCAGTAAACCCACATCAATTAGGTCAATTGCAGTTGAGTTGATAAAACATGAAATTCCAATTGTAATTAGAGATCTAAAATAAAATAAACATTTTTGAGGTAGCTTCTTTCTTCATTTTCCTCATCTTCCCCACTACTTTCTCACTCCACATCATTTTAACTTTTAATTTTTTTTTCCACACTTCTACATATACAAGAATAAACAATTCTGGAGCAACATTTTTCAACGTAAATCACAATATGTCAGCTTAGGCTTGTATGTCTATAAGAAGGATAAATGTTTCTTTGTTACTATAAAAGGTGAAACGATGAATGTTTATTGTTTGATAATGAACATGATTTTCTTATGACATCTTCAGGTTTATTGAAGGTGATTTTGATTCTTATATTTCACAAATAAGGAAGCCTCATGTGTGGGGAGGCGAACCTGAATTGTTCATTGCTTCACATGTTTTGCAGTAAGTACTTCTCTTTCTCTTGGGAAAGTAAATTTACCTTTATGCAGGTATGTATAGGTCTATTAAAATAAAACTGGAAAACCAAACTAAACTGCAAAGAAATGAATGGAACAGTTTCTTTGAGCTTAGGAACAAAACCTATAGTTTTGAACACCCTGACCTGAACTGAACCAAAACTGCAAGAACTGAACTGCACACAACACTCACTTATTTTCAACAATTCGGTTACGAACCATGAACAATCCTAGTTATAATGTATATGCATTTGGATGTTGATCTGAGGAGACTTATTGCGCAGGATGCCAATCACTGTATACATGTATGATCAGGAAGCTGGTGGCTTGATATCAATAGCTGAGTATGGCCAAGAATACGGCAAGGAAAATCCAATTAGAGTTCTATACCATGGGTTTGGTCATTATGATGCATTAGAGGTTCCTAAAAAGAAGGGTCCTAAGTCACGACTCTAGCATTTCATATTTCAAATGTTGAAGAGATTTAAATCATGTATTAATTTTATTTATTCATATTGTTGGAAAATACATCAATATTTATTTCGTTTGTTATTGTTTCCTAAGCAATTCTAGAGAATTCCGTTATTGCCTTTTATTTTCCAATGTAACAATTTTCTCCTTAATTCAAGGAGAGAATTAACTGTATTCTCACTGTAAAAACCAGCCTTTGGCTGAGGAATAAATCATAAAAGCATTCACCTATTATCTTTCATTACATATTTATAACTTCATGTATAGATATAGTCGCAAGACACCTAAAATGCAACATGGGGCAGTGAATAATGATACTCACTAACAAACAGGGATGAATCTCTTGAATTGGTTAGTTTTCCACAACATTGTATTGTAAACAAGGTTGGCTAAACCCACTTGGGTTGACCAACTCTGGTGGTGTTGGCTTATGACCTTGAAGTGCGTTCCTCCTTTTTCTCCTTAAGATTTCAGGTTTGATTTTCTCTGATGTCAATTTGGGTGGGTTAGTAATTTAGCTTCTTAAAAAAGGTTCAAACCTGGCTAAAAGAGATGCATACAATTAAAGTCTGAAAAGGATGCTTACATTTAAAGTCCGATTTGTTTTGAATATGATTATCTTGTGAAGGGAAACCGTGGGAAGAAAGATTTTTACTTTATTGTCATGCCATGCATGTGGCTGTTTATGTTATAATTTTTGTTGGTCTAGATAAAAAGATAAGCTTTAACTATGGATGGACCTTAAAAGTTCAATCTATCCACCAACTTATGTAAGCCAATTTAGGTGAAAGGTGAAAATGCTGGTCTCCCTTACTGTTTCAGACAGTCAGACTCCACCACTATGGAGGTATGCTGGTGTGTCTATTTATACTTCCCTTCCATTGAGAAAAGCAAAGGACAAAGCATGTGGTAATCAGCTTAACGCTCGATTAATGAAAACATTAAGCATCTATTTTTACTTAAGAGTAATCGAAACAACACTATCTTTTCAATATTCTTCCTAATATTCATTCTCTTATTAACATTTGATTTATAAAAACATTAAGGCATCTATTTTTATTTAGAGTAATGCTAGTAATACTCTCTTGTGAGTATTCTTCCTAACAATCACTCTCTTATTAACATTTGATTTATAAAAACATTAATGCATTTATTTTTATTTAGAATAATGCTAAAAACACTCTATTTTCATAATTCTCCCTGTGTTCGATTTTATACCGTTGCATTCTAATGATGTCTCAAACACTAAACAAGCTCTGTTTTGTTTCAGACCCTGAACAGTTTTCACAAACACTTAGAAAAGTTTTGCAATAGCTAACATTATTCAAACCTCCCTCGTGTTTTTCTCATCTTCAATGTATGTTTTATGCCAATGATGTCGTCATGCTTGCAAAGTCGAGGGAGGAACTGAATGGGTGGTTGGAGACTTGAAGAGAAGCCTTGGAAGAGTATGGTTTCCACCTGAACATAAGCAAGACAAAGTATATGAAATGTAATTTCAACAAAAAGTGAAGTATTTCTGCCCTAGAGGTGGAAGTTTGATATCATATTATACCATAAATTACTCTATTTAAATATCTTGGGTCAATAGTTCAAAACTACAGAGAAATAAAAGCCGATGTAAATCATTGAATCCAAGCTGAGTGGTTGAAATAAAGAAGAACCTCATGTGATTTATTTGATACGAAAGTACCACTTAAGTTGAAGGGAAAATTTTATCGGACAACTATATGATCGACAATGTTGTGTGTAGCAGAGTGTTGGGCGGTGAACAACCAACACGATAATAAAATTAGTGTAGCGGAGATGAGGATGTTGCTTCAGCTCAACCAGTAAGACTAGAAAAGATATGATTAGAAATCAATATATATATATATATATATATATATATATATAGAGTGAGAGAGAGAGAGAGAGAGAGAGAGAGAGAGAGAGAGAGAGAGAGAGAGAGAGAGAGAGAGAGAGAGAGAGAACCAAGAGGAGAAGAAAAAGGGTTTTGAAGAGAGAAGATCTAGGAGAGCTAGAAGAGGGTAGAGATTCGAGGGATTTGAGCAAAAGTGAAGCCTTAGCTTAGAGTTGTGAAGATTTGAGGTAAGGGGGCTAGTTTTCATTCATAGTCTTTTTGCATAATCTCTTTTTCTTCTCAAATTCAAAAGTGATTATTGTGAGTTTAATTGGTGAAATTTGTGCTTAGATTTTGATGTAATGTTTAGGTATGTGAATTTGATGATAATTAAGTTGTTGATGATGAAATTACATGCTCAAGTTATATATATGTATACTTTGAGTTATGCTCAAAATTGGTGAAATATGACGTTGTTGTTGATGGATTGTTGATGAATTCATTTCTAATTGATGTTGTTGTTGTTATGAGATGTTGTTGTTGATGATTGGAACCTTGGGTAATCATAATCATAGAGTTGTGGTGTGACTTTCTGTGGTTTTTGAAAATTTTACAAAAAATGGATCAAATGGTGATTTGTGATAGAATGATGTTTTGATTCAAGTTTTATATGGATTTGAGTGCCTTTTTATGTTCATAAACGTTTAGATAAACTTTGGGGACAAATTTTAGGTTAAGGGAATCAAAATTGGGGTTTTGGGGTGAAAAATATTTGATTCCCGAGAGGAGAACGCAAGAACAGGGTTTCTGTTCTGACACATCTCGCCATGGCGACAAATGGCGTGCCAGGCGAGATGTCCAGAAACTACAAACCCCGTTTTTGTTGTTTAGGGTGTTTGGGGGCCGTTCCGAGTTTTCTAAAAGGCTTCTTTCAACATGTTTAACTATTGTTTTCACTCTTTAATCTACTGGAACAGCTTATGGATTGGATTGAGCTTGATTTTATGAGATTGAACTAAACTTTTGAAAAATATCCAAGAAAGTTGATTTTTCCGAAACTCGTTTTTCTCAAGGAAAAGGGGTAGGGTTAAGGTTGTATATCTATTATATGATTTCTAAAATTGGTTGTGATTGGTTTCATTGAGCTTTAGCATGTTTTGCTTTGAAAAATGAAATTCCTTTAGAAAAGCGATAAAGAGAGACGAACTTGTATCTCTCTATAATTCCGTTGTAATTAGCCGGTGAAACGCACATGTATACTCTACTGCACTCATATGTGGTCTAGGTGTATATATAGTTGAGGCATTGGATCTTGTTTGCTAGGTCTTGATTTATTTGTTTCAATCATTTTAAAGTTGTAAAATGAGAGACGAACTTTGTCGAAAATAATCTTTCAGACCAAATTCTTGGCAAATCTTTTGTGGATAGTTTGATATAATTATATGAAAATAATTGAATGATTGATATGTGTTGAAAATGATATTTATCTTAGTATGAAGTATTTTCTCCTTTATTTGGATTGTAAGAAATGATATGATGTTGTTGATTGATTGTGATATTGTTGATGAATACATATATGTTGATTGATTGTGATATCGTTGGTGAATACATATATGTTAATTGATTGTGATATTGTCGGTGAATGCATATATGCTAAGTGATGGTGATTTTGTTGGTGATTGCATATATGCTAAATGAATGGTGATGATGTGGTGAATTGTTTGTGTGTACATATGATTGTTGTTGAGTCATATGTTCATGCATACATGACTGATGGTGACGGATTTTATATCCAAAATGTAAGACGGCTATGAAATCTTACATACGATGTTTTTGTTGCATCGAAGGTGACGACCTTGAGGTGATTTGGTACCGCATGCATTTAGAAGAGTCTAGAACATTGCACGCATTTGAATAGTTGATGAGTCGTGTCATAATTGAATATGTGACTTGGTGAATTTGTGCATTGGTGAAATTTGGTGAATGTTGTGATTATGTGGATTGGTGTATATGCACATTGATGGATTTTTTGTTGATGATTGTGAATATTTGAGCTAGGCTCTAATTGCATGTCTTACTTGCTTGTGCTTATACACTTGATGAATCTATTTGATGATAATAATTTTGGTAATATTAATGAGGTGAGAATTGTATATGTATATATGTATGATTTGGTGATTCCTTTGATAATGATGATGATGGAACAAGGGTGTTTCACAAGTCACCTATTGAGTTTTGACAATAACAAGGTATTAAAAATAATCAATTGGACATGCTAAACAATTTGTTCAAGTGTGCAGGATCCATTATCAAAGTACTATTCTTA
>Ga0315915_1003046_pt1 | contig 21327 bp, 12 predicted proteins | sample MpolbnodulesMG_FD_207738 | JGI IMG/M metagenome (GOLD analysis project Ga0315915, IMG submission 207738) | Medicago polymorpha root nodule microbial communities from Los Angeles, California, United States - branched nodules | ecosystem: Host-associated > Plants > Roots > Nodule | place: USA... | reverse complement strand
GTAGTCCTGTCTCCCTTGCACTTCCAAGAAGAGTTCACTAAAATGTAATCTCAAATTACAATTGCTCAATACTACAACTAGTATGAGACTTCAAATTACTCAAGCACACAAGCAAGAGATTTCCTATACTCAAGCACACAAGCAAGAGACTTCTAATGCTCAAGCACAATTGCAAGAGACATCTAATGCTTAAGCACACAAGCAAGAGACTTACAATCAAATCGATTTACACAGAAAATTGTTTGAGTTTGAACACTTGATATACAATCAGTGGTGTTCACTATACAAATCAATTACAGACTCTTAAGACTCTTGAGACTATAGAATTTCTAAAAATGGACTTTGCTAAGAAATTCTAAGTTACTTTAAAATGCAAACAATAACAGAGTATGAACTTTGAATTGTTGTGAGAGTCTAGCTTTTGTATGCGTGTGTATTGCTAAAGTCTGTTGTATTGTACGTCGAACTAGCAGGTCTTCACTCCTTTATATAGTGGTATGAAAGATACGTTGGAGAATTGCCAGCACACAAAAAAGAGTCGTTTGAAGCTTGTTTATAATCACCCATGATCTTTTGCCTGATATGGTTATTGTCCTATGAAAGATTAATTTCAAATGCATTCCTTGTATGAAGGAACATTTCTGCAGGCAGAGCTGTTATCCTTGTCTTGTTGCAGAGACACGAACAGAGTAGTGGAGGTAGTGGTTGTACAGTTTGTACAATTGTCCTTTGTCAACGCTCTTGATAGAACAAGCATCCAATGCTTTCAAACTTCATCTCAAGGGCCGTTGTTATACTCTTTCAGTCTTTTGCAATGCCTAGACGTGATCAAATCATATTCCCAGCTCTTGAATCTTTAAGATTTTTCATCTCCTGATGAACTTCAGCTTCTGGTGATCTTGCTTCTGATGATGCGCTTCTGATGAACTTGCTTCTGTTGACGTCATCACTTCAGGAGCACTTTGTACTTCATGAGCACTTTTCTTCAGACGCTTCAAGCTTCCTTTTTGTTGATTCTTTTGCTCTCTTTTGTTCTTCCAGAACCTTATAAAGATATAAACTTTTGTCTATGGTCCTGTACACTTGAACAAATATTAGCATATCTAATTGACAATTTTTAATACCTTGTTATCATCAAAACTCTAAGGGTAACATATGTTAAACATTTTTCGTTCTAACAATCTCCCCCACTCTAAGGGTAATGTTTGTTAAACGTATTTTGTTCCAACAATGTGTTCCAATTTGTGTCTGTAATGTTGAATTTTAATGAATTTGTGTTATGTGTAATTTAACGATGAATTGAATTTTGACTATTTATGTAAGATTATGTGATTTTGGGAATCTAAGGCCGAATTGGTGTAATTTGGATCATTTATGTGTCATTAAGTGTGATTAAGTGATTATGCTTCATTAACGACAAATTTGTGTAATTTGGATCGTTTATGCGTTATTATGTGATTGTGTGATAAACGATGAATTTGTGTAATTTGGATTGTTTCAGTGCGATTATGTGATTATGTTGTTAAACTGGCGTAATTTGGTTCAATTATGAGTGTGTCAAGGTTACGGGTCATTAATGACTTGGTTGCAATGCATTAAATGATGTATGTTGCTATATCAATAGTTTGCGTGAGTTAACTCACGCAGACCTATATCCAACGTGAGTTAACTTGCGTAGAGATTTACACTAGCGTGACTTAACATGCGCAAAGGCATTTTGGTCTTTTCAGTTGGGTGCGAGCAATTTCTATTGGGTAAAGAGCAGAGTTCAATGAATAATTGGATTGAACTTTTTAATTTCATACCTATACAATATTAATATTAATACTTATTACATAAACATATATGTTAATTGGTTGTGGGAGGGAGTTACCAATGCCGTTGCTTGCCCACCCCTCCATCTGTCCCTTACTTGCATGACAAAAATATGATTATACTTGTAAAAAAAAAAGTTGATGTAAATCCTCCACCCAAGAAGATTATGAAAGTTTTGTTCATCATCAATTACAACACTACATATGGAAAACAATTAAACTTCAAATATAAGCAAAACACTATATAAGTTAATTGCATAAAAAAAAATACATAATCTACTTTAACACCTACTCACGTGATTTTATGGAATTAAACAGAAAAAGCAATTATATTGCATCATAGTGATGCATTACAATTGTTGTGAGATGAACTTTTACCTTTTCTTTTGGTATTGTAACGGAAATGGAGAAAAGAGGATGTAGAAGGTATTAAAAGCGTGAATTCATTGCCAAATATTATATACCAAAAAAGGTAAACGTAGAGAAAAACAAGGAAAATAAAAGGAAAAACAATTGAAAAAAAGTGTGATATACAGATAAAACAACGAAGAATCAGTTTTCGTAGTTGAAGAAATACGCAAAAGGAGAAATAATAAAAGTCCAAAAAATGAATATACAAAGAATGAAAAAAGGTTAAATAGTATTTTATGAAAGTTATCCATAAACTATATGATATTTTTGTTTTAAAACATCATTTAAAAATGAATTTTATAATGTAGTTGATGATATTTCAATTTTTAAACATTTTAAATTAATATTTTAGTGGTCAAATGGATTATTAATTAAATGTTTCAGTCAAAAAGTCATTATATTAGTCATCTTTAAATCTTAATGGAAAAATCAAATTAACTTTTTGCATTTTCGACACATAAATTAAATTTTTAAACATCACTAAGTTTTTACTATGACAATTTTAACTAAAACAACACACACATAGAAAACATAAATTTTGTATGTGTGTGGTTTAATTTAAGTTAAAAATGTTTTGAGAATAGTGATTTCTTAATTTTAATAATAATAATAATAATAATAATAATATTATTATTATTATTATTATTATTATTTGCGTAAAGGTAAATAAGTGGGGCGTTAGGGGTTTGAATCCCAACCCGTGTATATGAAGAACCACATGTTACTCATGCGCTCATTATATTTGCTTAAAGTTCTCTCTAAAATACAAAATTCATAACAACCTCATCATTTCTTTTTATTTATAAAAAATTACCAAAGTGAAGAAAATATCAAAATTAACAAAAACTTGTAAAGTAATATTGTTAGTTATTGGCTTGGAAGCTTAATATTCATAGAAGTAATGAATGTTAGTCGTTTGATGTTAAGATGACATCAATTATCACATGTTCTTTGAGCTCACTATCTTTTTATTTTTCTGTTCTATTTTCAAGATCTAACAATAGAGCTTATAAGAGCTCTTGAACCCTAACTCCCTTTTATTCAATCTTATACTAGAAAATTTGAATCTCTCTGTATTGGATTGCTTTCTCAATCTGAATAATGGAATTAGATCCAAGTTTTCCAGAAAAAAATCCTTATCTATTTGAAAATTTTCCTAAAATTCCTTTAGAAAAACCAGAGATCCCTACACTGGTTCTCTTGCAACCAAGTTCTACACTTACACCTGTACCATCAAATTACACTAGTCTTTTATACCATAAATGCAACCAATATAATGAACATCCTCTAAATAGGATGAACCATCACACTAGTTTTCCTATGGTAGTTCCTTCCTCCATCAAACCATTTTCAATGAGCAAAACCACTCCGTACACGACTGCAAACACCAATGGATCCCAGAGAGAATTTTTCATCGATCAAAATCCAATGACATTTACACCAAACTATAACGAAATGGAAGCCATGCATGACCTCCTTAACGCAGACAAAGGAATTTTGGATTTGTCCAAACAAAATTTGTTTCAATATGGCGAAACTCCACAATCTCGGGTAATTTTCTCTCTACCGCCATCACTAGTTTATGGAAACCAACCAGAAGACAATGACCTCCTTAACTCCATTAAACCATTTTCAATGAATCAAACCCCTTCGTACACGACTGCAAACACCAATGGATCCCATAGAGAATTTTTCATCGATCAAAATCCAATGACATTTACACCAAACTATAATGAAATGGAAGCCATGCATGACCTCCTTAACGCGAACAAAGAAATTTTGGATTTGTCCAAACAAAATTTCTTTCAGTATGGCAAAACTCCACAATCTTGGGTAATTTTCTCTCTACCACCATCACTAGTTTATGGAAACCAACCAGAAGACCATGACCTCCTTAACTTCATTAAACCATTTTCAATGAATCAAACCCCTTCGTACACGACTGCAGACACCAATGAATCCCAAAGAGAATTTTTCATCGATCACAATCCAATGACCTTTACACCAAACTATAACGAAATGGAAGCCATGCATGACCTCCTTGACACCGACAATGGAATTTTGGATTTGTCCAAACAAAATTTCTTTCAATATGGTGATACTTCACAATCTCGGATAATTTCCTCTCTATCACCATCACTAGTTTATGGAAACCAACCAGAAGACCATGATCAAGGTAACATTCTAAGTGACCAGAAACGACAAAAGAAGGTTCACAAAGATACTGGAATTCAACAAAAAGAATCCAGTATAAGAAAAGGCCAATGGACTCGCAACGAGGATGGGTATATCAAATCATCTAAAATTTATACTTTCATTACTATAAAATGTTTTTAGGGTGGCTTTGTTATATACTTTATCGGTTCAATTTGATGGTTTTGTTCAATGGTTTTATATGTCATTTTTTTTAACAACATTTTATATGTCAATTTGATTCATCTTATCTTGACTATGTTGTTTTTATTTGTAAATAATTGTTAACATATGATGAACAACTAATAATTTTTTATATTTTTGTAGGATTCTTATCAAATTGTTGGACTACTCTGGGCTTAATAACTGGTCTCAGATTGCTATGTTTATGAATGGCAGGAGCGGAAAACAATGCAGGGAGAGATGGCATAACCATCTTCGACCGGACATTAAGGTGTCTTTTTTTCAATCCTTTTTGGCATTTATCTCTTACACATACACTTTTTTTTTAGGGCTTACACACATACACTTATAATGTTATTGTTTTCTATGCTTTTTCATGTACATATAAATGCATCAAATAAATCAAAAAATTAAGAATGCAGATCAATTAAATGCAGTTAAATTATTACATGTATCAATTAAATGCAGTTAAATTATAAGTATAAAACTTTATATATTATGATACATGTTCTTAAAGTTCGTACAATACGACATAAAAGTTTAATTATCACATTCTATTTGATTTAAATGAAAATTTTGTGATACGTCAAAATTAGTTCATTAGTTTAGTTGTCTATATTTCTGAATAAGTATTGGAATAATACTCCTTCAACAAAATATAAAAAAAGTGTTCTAAGTAATTTTTATTTTTTTTAAACTAAGAGTGTTCTAAGTATCGATTTTGTTGTTTCTCTTACTAAGATATAATTTCTTTTAAAACACATTTTTTGCACCTTTTTAAAAAATACAAATGATAGGTATGCTATTTATTAATGATGTTTTCTATTTTTGACAAAATAAAAGACTAATGGTTATGATCTCCCTCAAATAGATGATATGTCTAGATAGCTAATTAGATTCACTCATTACCAGATTAGTGAAATTGGAATCTTTCTCAATTTAATTATAATTAATCATATATCTAATCCAGACATATATTGTTTGGTATTAATGTAGAAAGAGTCATGGAGTGAAGAGGAAGACAGAATATTGATCGAAGCTCACAAGATAGTTGGGAACAAGTTTGCTGAAATTGCAAAAAGACTTCCTGGACGTACCGAGAACTCCATCAAGAACCGTTGGAACTCCGCTCAGCGCAGCCTGAACGCTACAAAGAAGCCAAACCGGCGAAATAGTTGGAAAGGAACACTACTTCATAAATACATCAACGAAATCACTAATTCTAAGGATGTTCAGAAGGTGCCAAAAAATTCCACCAACATGATGAACATTGAGTATCAGACAAATTTCGACAATACCAATACCAACCCTGGTCTTAGTGATGTTCCATATGAAATTTCAGAGTGTGGTATTAACTTTGAAGGTTTGGTTACTTCAGTGGAAGAATTTGGTGGCAATATGACAATGATGCTGAATGGTGATGATGGAATGGCAAGTGACTCTAGCACAATGTATCAAATGGAGTTTTTTCCTCATGTAAATGATCTATAAAAACTCCTATGTGATCATGTTTTTGGTTATTATCAGAAAGATGAGAATGACATGCTTGTAGTTTTACTTTGGAAATATACAAGAGATTTAAAAAAAAAATGGAGAAGGGGGAATGGAATGCACAACCTTTAACTTGTTTAGGGCTATGAGAAATTGAATTTATTCTCTGGTGCAAATTATTTTTCTTTGACTAGGTCTGCTTTGTATCAATGGATGAATTCATCAGTTTGTATTATTACTATTGTCTATGTTTTTAAGGGAATTCAACTTTTAGCATCAAGCATGAAATTCTAGCATATGTACATCTCAGTTGGTTTGTTGGCATGTTGGGTTAAGTTGTTAGGAATGTGTTGAAATTCATGTGGTGTGTTTAGCTCATAAAGTTTTGGTGTTTAAGCTACAAACATTTATAAATTTTCTCTCATAATCATTCCACAAAATTAAATTCAATAAGAAACAAAAACTACAACACATGCATGGCCAAAATGTGGATACATCCTCCAAACAATAAGATGGTGAAAATTTTGTGCAACGTTCATATTTACAACTATAAATATGGAAAAAAAATTAAAAATATAAATATAATGAAAATACTATCAAAGTTAATTGAATAATAAGTACAAAATCTACTTCTCTTACACACTTAATTTAAAGGAATAAAACAAAAAATCCAATTAGATTGCATCAGATAGGAGTATTAGAATTGTGATCCAACCTTTTACCATTTCGTATGGGTAGAATAATGTAAAGAAGAAAAAAGAGGATGGAAATGTACTGAAAGCGTGAAGAAAATAAGACATGAATTTCACAGCCAAATATGTACTGAATGAGGGAAAAAAGGAGCGAAAAAATAATAAAAGCAATTGAAGAAACAGTTTTCGTAGCTTAAGAAATACACAAAAGGATGTGCAAGATTTTGTGAAAAGACCTCTCAAATTTGTATCCATATTTATGTCAAAAGTTTCTCAATTTGGTCATTCATCATGTGACAAAAACATAAAGACAAGGACCTAATTGAAAAGTTTTTGATAAAGATAGACACTAATTTAAAAATCACTTACATAGATAGGGATCAATTTGATGGTTTATTCGAAAAATAATAGAAGTCGAGAAAATGAACATAACAAAGGATAAAATAGTTGCTTAAAAACAAGGTTAAAATAGTATTTTATGTTTGGTTACACATCAGTCAAAAAGTTGTCCATAAATTATAGTATGATATTTTTGTTTAAAAATGCGTAGTTAATTTTAAAATTTTAGGAGAGATGTCATAATTCAACACTTATATGTTTTTTTAGGAATATATGTTCAATATATGAATTTAATTAATTTGTATTGGCTTACGATTTGATTCATGCACTCGACTTATTTAAAGGGAAAAAACTTGGTTGTTGTTGCATTAGCTTACAATTAACACTTTATCCTTTTTTGGACAATCTCACAAGAGAAATCGTCTTTCGGATGCATTTCCAAGAATTACACACAAAAAACAATCAATATGCATCGGTCTAATTATATTTCACCATTTAATTTATTATATAAATATTTTAGATAATGATATTATTACATATATCTTAACAGTAAAATAAATTTAAATGTTTATATTCTAGAGCACTTAGATTAGATGATAAGAAATCTATTCAGATATCATTTTGTTTTTGTACAAAAAAAAAAAGGAATGTTTTCGGGTCGGTCAGGGGTTCTGAAATTAGATCAAGCATGAAAGTACAACCGTGTGAGCATAAAGGATATCTAGTTTACACTAAAAAAAAGTTTTTATTATGCACCTTTGGTACATATTAATTAAATTTTATTAAATTTTAAGTATAATTATGGTTTTATTATGATAATTTTCACTAAAACCGCACACATATAAAAACATCAAATTTTGCATGTGTGTTGGTGAATTCATGTTAAAATTGTTTTAGTAAAAAAGTATGATTTCTGATTTTCTATTTTAATTGTAACAACCTCACTCTTGTCTTTTATTTATAAAAAATTACCAAAGTAAAGATGATATCATATCAAACTAAATAAAATCATTGTAAATTGATTTTCTCAGTTATTTGCTTGGAAGTTCAATAGTTATATAAACAATGAATGTGAGCTGTTTGATGTTATGATGACATCATTTGTCACATGTCCTGTGAGTTCACTATCTCTTCATTTTTTTCTTCATTTTTTAAAATCTATTGCGGTCATCTATAATAGTAATAAAAGTCCGGTGAACATAGCTCAGTTGGTAGGACAATGCACTATTATATGCAGGGGTCGGTGTTCGAACCGCGGACACCCCATTTATTCACCTTATAAGGTGAATTCTAGCCACTCGGCTACCTGACCAAAAAAAAAAATATCTATGACCATGCATATAAGGAATGGATAAGGGACCCCAAATGTCAAAATGAAGAAGTTAAAAATTGACAGATGCATGAGAAAGACTATACGTAAAAGGTAAATGTTTTTGTTTTGCATAATGATGACAAACTGATTTATTATCACTGCTAATATTGGAATACAAAAGGGACATCTTATTCATTTTCTAATGAGATAAGTGACCCAGTCTCAAATGCCATAAGGCTTTATTTCAAATCACAGTATTGGAATTACAAGCAAGTTGATTAACAAAATTACAAGATTTATTTGTTTGACTAATAAGTATACATCAACAAAATTAATAGAATGAACATTAAATTTGAATAGGTCATCCGCTTGATTAACCAAATCATCTTCATGGAGATTTGGTCCTGCATCAGGCATTTATCAGGTGAGAATTGAACAATTCAAGACAAAGATTAACATAATTTAGTAACATATATGAGGTTCAATTTAAAGGCAAAAGAATATAATACATTGGCGAGGTATAATTCTAGAGTGAAAGAGATATTACCAGCATAATGCACAATAACATGAGTACCATTTGGTAAGGTAACACTGACAAGTTTGATTTGGTAAAAGGGGCTAAAACAAGTAATATTTGAAAATATATGGTTATTGGCACCAGAATCAAGTAACCAATATGAAGAATTAGAGAGAGAACAAGCATGAATTTCGTTAATGAAATTGTCTTTAACGTCAAAAAATAAGAACAAGCATGAAAGTTTGGTATACCTGCAAAGGAGGATTCAGGAGCATAATAGCTAGAATAAATCTAAGGGGACCACTGATATGATTAGTAGAAGGGCCAGTGGAAGGAAGTGTTGAAGGAAACAAATTTGCTTGCTGCAACAAAGATACAAGTTGATCATACTTGGCTTGAGTTAAACCAGTGGTACTAGATGAGTTACTCACTTCAGAAATTTCACAAGAAGCAGCAGTGATAGGTGTAGCAGTAATAAACAATATGATTGTGACGGTTGCAAAAAGTGCAAAACCTTGAACTAGGTTTATGAAAAGAGCCTTTACCACGACCCTGAGGCTTTCTTGCATCAGAAGCACTGACCAAAATATTACTTTCTTCAACAGTTTGTAAAGAGGGGGATAGGAACATTGTTACTTTCTTCCTAAATCACTAAAGAATTCACTTTGTTGAGAGAAGGGAGAGGATCCATAAGTAAAACTTGTGTCTTAACCACAAAGAATTGGTCATTCAAACCAGTCAAAAAGTGAATAATTTGCTCATCAATCCTGTAATTTTGGGTAACATGAATAACACCACATCTACATGGACGAACATAGGTGCAATTGGGAGTAGGACTATGCGAGTACAATTCTTCCTATAACACCTTCATCTCAGTGAAATAATTCAAAACAGATTTGGTACCTTGCCTGAGATTGTTGATTGACGAGCGTAAGGTATCTATTTGAATATGATTAGCTTTAGAAAAACGCTTGTTTAGATCTTCCTAACCATCAAATGCATTATCATGAAAGACAATGGTTTGAGCAATTGAATCAAATAAAAAGGTAATTAGCCAAGAGTGAACGAGATGATTACACATTTCCCAAGCGTTAAGATTAAGATCATCAATAGCAGGAACATGTATAGATCGATTGATGAAAGGTAATTTGTTCTTAGCTCCTAATGCACGTTGCATCGATCTTCTCCAAGAAAGATAGTTTGAACCATTGAGTTTGGGAGAAACGATAACAAAATTTGGCCACCTTATAGAAATATTGCTAGCTTCGCCGCTGGTTAGAAAGAAAGTATTCCTAACCTATCTCGAAATATTTTTAACATACCTTTACCATTTCAACTACACTTACTTTTGTTAAAAAAGAAAAATCACCCTTAAATATGATATTGTGGGAAGTTGATTTAGGTTGCAGTGAGGGTCTCATGCACAAGTCACGGTCTAGGCCACTTGATTTTAATATATTTAGATTTAGATTAGATTAGATTTATATTAGATTAGATTAGATGTTCTATATTTAGACCCTCTCCAAAAAAATGTTCTATATTTAGACGTTCTATAGTATAATTGAATATAGGGTTGTTTTTGTATAATAAAAAAAATTAGTAAATTTTATTCTTGTAATAAAATATTCATTTGTTTGTTTTTGAAGAAATTACAATCACATATTCATTTTTGTATAAAAACCCATTATTAAGTATGTATTTTGCTTTAGGCCGGATATTATGACCGGGGTTCGAACACGGGTACCTCCACTTTATGTGTGTAAGTTTACGATGATTTTGTCATCTCGTCTATCTAAAAAAAAGTATGTATTTTGCTCTGTAGTGAATTTGCGATAGAGCATGTGAATGCAATTTAAGCTACCAAGTAATCCAGATGGAGCTCTATATGGTATCATAAATAATACGACGCCGTTGTAGCAAAAGCATGTCCTAAATTCGTACGTGCTACATTTACTAGTTTTTACCAATATATAAAACCATCATGTGTCAATCAATGAAAGCAAGCGAGAAAATATCATAATGCCTCAATCTATGGTAAAAAAAAGACTTTAAAATTCAAAAAACATTCACAGAAGAATTTATATTTACGGCTCTGTCAAAGACGGAAATCATTGCTTTCTTCTCTCTTACTTTCAAGAATTTTCTTGTCTTTTTATACACTTGTGACATTGTAGTTGGCCAATTTTACATGACATTGACATCCCAATGTTATCCGTCAAAGACAATCTATCAACATGACTCTATTCTTAAATATTGTTTCAATCTAGGTTTGTCGGTCACTGATTCTCTTAAACGACGGTGTTGCAGCTTTCCGACAGCAACACCGTGCGTCTGTACTCATGGTGATGGTTTTGTTTTGTTTCTGTTTGATTTGTGATTCTGGGTTTCGGTGGTTTTGTCGCTCTCTGATTGCCGTTCAATGGCTTTTATTGAGTGTTTAATTTGTAGTGGTTGGTGTTCAGTTCAGTATAATGAAGTCAAAATATAGGAATTCCACACTCTAAAAAGCTACGGATTGAACACAGCTAAACACATTCAACGACATACAAATTGTACAAGAGAGTAAGAGAAAATAAAACAAAGAAAACAAAACCACAGAAAGAATTTGTAAGTCTTCACTATTCATAATTTCATATAACTAGTACATCATAAAAAATAAAAGTTTACTTGTGCTATTTTTGCACTACTTCTATTACATATACAATTCACTACTCAAAATCATTTGGAGCATTTTTCAACAAAATAGAGTCTTCAATCCAAATCTCCAATCCTTAGCTTACAAAGGTGAACTATAAGATGAAATACAAGGTGTGCTCCACAATGAATCAAGAGAAGAACAACTATGAATAGATAAAGGAGAACAATCTGGTGAACTATGAATAGATCTAACAAATAAATCAAAAACAGCATCAATAATAAATCCATGATTTCTTTTCTCATTAACTTCCAAATACCAACTCAAAAGCTTTTCTAGGGTTTCCCAATCGTTAATACCATAAGCCTCCACCATTTCCACAATAGATTCTTTGAAATCTTCGCAAGGATTTCGCGAATCCATTGAAAACTCAAGTGTGTTCTCGAATGGTAATAATAAGTTGTTATTATTGCTGCTAATGATATCATTTGATGAAATATTAATTATTTCTTTGGTCTTTAATATCGAGCTTGTTTCGTTCGGATCGAAGAAAAGTCTATCCGAACACAAACCGCAAATCATTGTTTCGATTGAATTGCCACTATTACCTCTAAAATACTCATAAGAAAATTCAGTTAGTATGGAGTCAGAAGTTTCTAGGATCTCTTTGTTGGTGGAACTTACAAAGGTTGGGTTGATGGATTTGAATACGGTGTCGTTTTTGTTGGCTCTAAAAGAAAGTGTTTTTGGTTGGTTACAAGATGGCCAAGACCATGAAGAAGAGGATTTTCCATCTTTGTTTTTGAAAAGAGAAAGAAACTTGATTTTTTTCACCATTATGGTCTTAGCTTCTTAAAAAAAACAAGAAAGAAAAGAAAAACAAAATGAGTTGCTGAGGTTTTAGGAAAGTATTAATGTGGACTGAGTGAGTGAAAGTGATTGAGTCAGAAATGGGGTTTGGAGGGAACAATTTAAAAGAGCGGTGGGAGAAGAAAAACCAGATTAGATTACCACTCTTGGATGTGGTTTTTATTTGTAGGGTCAAATCAACTTAGACTTGTATTAAATTCTTATGGTCTATAGAAATAAATGTAATTCAGTCATATTTATTATCATTATTGCATTGAGAGTGTACGTGTGTATCTGTTCACATTTTGAAAAGATTAAAATTATATATAGATGTTTGTGTTTTAAATTATAATAACATGCTTATCTTTTTAAATACATCAACAATATAATAAATATAATATAAAATTTTATCATTTTCAATGACATTAACAATATAACATTATTCCTTCAAAAACAATATAACATTATCATGTGAAAATTTGTTTAAGGATATAATTCAAACTGTAATTAATTTAACGCAAAATCTCGTATTTTCTCTATATATTGCAGTGAGATTGTTCCTATTTTAATAGGATTAATTAATAGTTTAAGTAATATTATAAAAAGAATAAAATAGCAAATGAGATATTTTAAATGAAAGTTAAAATTAAAAATGAAAAAGTCGGTTCACATCCATGTACTTTTTTATATAAAGTATAGATGATAGTAACTACATACTTTAAGAATCTAAAAGTTAATAATTCAGTCTCGAATATAAAAAATAAATAAAAAGAGTCAAACAAAATTATTGTTTCTTGTTAAAAACTTGAACCAAATACATTTTACTATGTTTGACATTTTTTCTTTGTGATATTTTACATTGTAGGGAGTAGTTTTATTTAACATGCATGAGCAAAATAATTTTGTATCATACATAAAAAAAAATTCATCGTTGAATCAATAAATCACATATCATTTAATTTAATGGTGAGATTAATTGATACAATGGTGAAAATTAGTTTGTACACAATACAAAATTTGTTTCACTTATGCATTTTTTTTTTTTTTGAAAAAGGCTAAAGAAATTATATTGAAAACAAAATAAACTCCTCTAACACAAGTTGTGTCAGAATAGCTTAATAATCCAAACAATTCAAAAAAAAAAAAAAACAATTGCAGCATTGCTTTTAAGCAAAACAACGAATTCTGTCACCATAGGAGATAATCAAAATCAAATCAAATAAAACATAACACGCTTTTAATCACCAATAAGTCTGTAGCTTGACCTTTTCACTCAAGGCCTAAATATGATCACTCTTCTTTGAAAATCCGACTGTTTCTTTCCTTCCAAATGAGACCAACTTGATTCTAAATATAATAAACTTAAACAATATAAAAATATATTTAATTGAGTCAAAAGTATTTTCTTGTTACAATTTTTTTTTCATTGATTAGATATAAACCTATTCATCTAACATCTATGGTTTTTAGCCAAATTCAACAATATCACGCTATCTCTCTATAACCAACCATGAATTAATCCAAGTGTTAAGAGATTTGAGGTCCTTAAGTAAATGGTTAGGGATCCGATCTCTGGGTTTTACGTGTGGAAATTTGGTTTAAATGGAAGAATCCATTTTGTGTTTTATAGAAGTTCTTTGGCAGAGATTAATCACGGTTAAATAGCGATGAAAACTTTATATCTATAACATGATAACGAAAAAACAATATCTCACTAATATTAAATGTAATTTCACATCATTATTTCTTATTTTTTTTTGGTCAAGTAGACTAGTGGCTGGAATTCACCTTTTTCAAAGTGAATAAGTGGGGTGTCCGGTGTTCGAACTCCGGCTCCTGCATATAATAATGCATGTCCCTGCCAATTGAGCTAAGCTCACGGGGACATCATTAATTAATATGACATGTCATGAAAAATAATTCTTAAATTGAGTCGTGGAATAAAAAGCATGGAACGTGTGAACGAGGGACTAAAATCATAAACTTAGATATAGGGTGATAAAATAATGTTTCAGTTAATAACGTAAAAAAAAAAATATGTTTCAGTTAAAATGGATGGGTCCAAAGTGAATTTAAGACGAGTATTGGTTTTGATAAGACTAATGGTGTATGTTTATTTTAATTGATATAGAAGTACAATATAATTATTTTTTGCTAAATTAGTGCTTCCTCCCACAATTTTTTTTTTAAAGGGCCTCCCACAATAGTTGTAGCGTTTGAAAATTTCACACAAATTATGAAGAAGAAAAATAATAAAGGGGAGAGAATGATAATTTTTCTAAATTACTCCTGCTAACCATTGAGAATGTTACATATAAAAATATTATAGGAAAGAAGGGGTACAATAAGTTTTTGTGATATTTAATTTGTTCTTATCAACAAAAAAAATATCGTTGCTAATGTGTTCTTATCCAATTTGAATATTATCTTTGAATGCAATTAATAACAATATTACTTTGTCCCCCTTTTTTTAGACTTAACTTTTATTTTCCTTATCTTTGACTAAACTACTCGCTTCCTTCAATCTTTATTAATACTAGTGAAAGTGCAACACCGATGGTTCTGCAACCTCAACCACTTCTTCTTGTGGAGGTATCTTTAGAAACTCTGATTCAATGTTCATAGCTTGCTTTGCTGAAAATCTAGGTGATGGTAATGCTTTCCATGCTGAGTTATCAGCAGTGATGAGGGCAATAGAGTTAGCCAATCAAAGAGGATGGAGGAATTTATGGCTTGAAACTGACTCGTACCTAGTGGTCTTGGCATTTAAGAAGGTTTCCTTGATTCCTTGTGCTCTTAAGCAAATGAATTATGTCATTTCTCATACCTATAGAGAGGGTAACAAATGTACAGATAAGCTAGCTTCTTTTGGTTTAGACATACAAGGTCTTACTATTTGGTTAGAGATGCCTAGTTTTATTGGTAGTATGTTTGGTCAAGATAGAATTGGTATGCCTAATTTTCGTTTTGTAAATTGCTAGGAGGTTTTGACTCTAGTCCCCCTCCTTTTTTGTACTTTTCTCTCTCTTTCAGTATATGATATTTTGAGGTAGCAGCCCCTTGCTGCTCCCCCTTTTTTGGTTTTAAAAAAAATAATATTAATACTAGTGAAATGAAGGGCATCCAAGACATGTGTCAGTCTTTCTACTATTTTTATTGAACTAACTCGTGTAAATTACAAACGATATTTTATATAAAATTTAGATTTTGATTAAAATTATAAGTACAAATATTTTTGACTTTCAAATTGTAACAAACCTAAAAGTCAATGTTTATCTTTTTCAATAACAACAGTAATTTAACAAATATAATATAAATCCTTATATTTTTTAATGCCACAAACAATATAACAATAATATAGGAAAATTTGTTTAGAATTATAAAAAATTCAGCCAAAAATATCTATCCTTTCATATATAATATTGTTCATATTTTAATAGGATTTAATTTTTTTTAATTAAAATTTAAAATAATATTATTAAAGGATAAAATAGTAAGTAAAATAGTTTAAATGAAAGGTAAAATAGGTAATGAAAAAGGCAGGTTAGACTCATGTATTTTAAGTCTATTATATATATATATAGTATAGATTAATGGAGTCCAAACGATATAACATTAATATTCCCTCAAGGTTTTTTATTTTTGGTGTTAAACCACCAATTTTCAGGAGAGTGGAGTCCTGGTAATCTAGAGTTCGATCGTGAGGTAAATATAATTTGGTCAAGAATTGTTCCATCTAGAAATCGAATTTGGGTTCTCTCGGACGATTCTTCCTTTAATGGAGCTCATTAACTATTTGAGTCAAATCACTTTGTTATAGCCAGGGGACGAGGTTCGAACCCCGAACACTCCACTTATTCACTTTAAAAAGTAAATTTTAGTCACTAGACTACTTGACAAATAATCATTTTTCCTAACAATCCTAATTAGACAAGATTCTAATATGAACCTTTATTTTATTGTTGGATCTTTTTAATTCAATTATCTTATCAAGTTATGTCATGATGTCAATTTAAGTTTCTTATACAAAAGTCTTAATCTTTTCACTGAACTAGGGGGTGTGACATACTTAGGGCTTATGATCGAACATAGAAGCAAAGAAAACACACTTTTTCGAACGTTGCATATGAATCTTATTCTTTCTCCCCTTAGTAAGGTAGACGAGGTAAGGCTTCTCGTTTGTAAAACTACTAAGGTAAGAGAGAGTATGTTATTAACTTTTAAGATTCATAGACAAAGTTAGAGCCTTTATATGAGAATTTAGGAACCCCAATTAGTTTATGTTTCAATTATCTCTGAGAAAGTAACACCTCACTCTAACATTTCATATGTTAACCTATTGACTAATGTAGGATTGACGATCATACACCATTGTGTCGTGTAAAACCTTAGAGTGATCAGTAAGTGTAACTTTAAATCTGGAGGAACATACTGCCTTGTGAACTCATAACATAAATAGAACCCTTGTCATATAACTGAATGAAGATCTATCTTTTAAATCCAACAAGTAAATAGAGGGGATTCGAAGAATTCTAACCGCTGATAACATTCTGCAAGCAAACCAAGTTACTAACTCACTACTGCTTTGTGCTTTCAAATCAAACTTGTGAAACCCCCTTAATTTACTCGCTTTGTTTTTTTTGTTCTAATAAGTAACGCTAGTTGCTGAGTTGAAACGACAATCCTTGTGGAGACGATCTTACTTATCACATTATTACTTGTGAATAATTTGGTACACTTTCTGAAATTGTCCATCAAAGATTCTTAACACTATGATTATATCATTTTGATAAATTTGTTTCTTTACAGTAGAAAAATAAAGATGAAGAGTTCAAAAATCGATTAGTTTTTCAAAAGGAAGACCGTTGACATTGAAAGTTATGAAGAAGTTATAATTTCTTCATCCGAACTTGAACAAGTTCGTGAGAATCCAAGAATTGAAGAAAATGAGCCCTGCCCTTCAAAGGTTAACAAAGTTAACTTAGATGACATTGAGAATTCTTTAGAACGTGATTTTGGAAAGTGTATTCCAATTTGGAAATTTCCACCAAATCAAAAGGATGCAATACAAAGAGTGTATCTAAGATGGGATCCTTATCATAAAATTATAAAAATATCCCTTGTTCGGTATCGAAGATCATCTGAGACGGTTTCAACACGCTTGATTTAGCATGTTTCCTTCAGAAGATGATGCATATTGCTTACAAGTCCCATTAGAAGTACAATTAAACCTATATTCCAGACCTGGGGGTAAGGGTCTTGTCCGATAAAACCCCAGAAGAAAGGGATATTGTCAACATTCATGAGGGGCCTTCCACAATCAGCCAACTGCTTACGATCGAAAAGGTCTTTAAAGAGTGAGAAGACCTCTTCCATTGAGAAGCCATCGCTGGCCAATATCTTCAGCATAAGCTCAAAATATTTAGCCCCATCAGACACGTGGGAGGCTGCTTCCCTGAGCACAAGCCTTATTTCCTCTAGGTCTGGACGGTCTCCTTGAAGCATTTTATCTGTTGTGGCCACACTAAAAATGGCATGGCCACTGTGGGAAATTCGTTGCATGAATTTAAATTTTCCTTCGCTAGGTCAGTGATCAGTAAGATACCACAAGCAATTCCGTGGAAAATCTCTGAGTACTTCACCTTCGTGGGCAAGTTTCTGATGATACTTAGAAGTCATTTCGAACCGGAGAAGATCCATGTCACCGAATGTCGCTACCTTCTTGATGATTGCAAGTAGAATGTCTTATGGAAGGTTCTCCATTATCTCGAGGGTTGTGTTGTGTTTTTTAGGGATAGAAGGTTGTTTATCAAGAGTGAGAAGTAAGATCCGAGAACAGGCATACAACCAAGGTTTTATAATTAATGGAAGGTGATGGGGAATGGAAGCACTTAACTTCCCACATTAATAAGTAACTATAATGATGAAGAGAGTGGGAAACGTGCGGACTCAAAAACGAAAAGACATCAAGAGACACATGGTACATCAGGGTAAATGGAAAGTTTCCATTAACTGCTCAACTGCATAAGTGGAGGCCCGCAAAATCTTTCAATCGTGGGAGGAAGAACACCTGAAATGACTACTCTCAAAAGTCATGATTAGTGTGACATCGCGCTTTGGAATACTTAAAGTTTTCTCAAAAAATGCCAATTTTCTCCTTTGAATATGAATTTAATCGAAAATGGCATTTTTGGGGGGCAATTTATTAGCTGGTATTTTCATCAGCCTCATTTAATATGGTCAACATCAGTTGACTTTTACTCTTGCAGGAATCAAAGTCTTTTCCTCAATCATAGGAGATCCACGAAATGTTGGACTTAGCGTGAAGAGTCTCGAAGCACTGAAGTTCGACAAGATACGGAGCAAGAGACGAAGTCGTCGAAGTCAAGCAACTACCTTTGAAGAGGGAAGATTTGAATCTCAAAAGAGAAGTGGTTTCCTCAAGGGAGAACGTGGGAGACAAGCGGCTGTCTGCATGGAAGGAGTGCTCATCGGGATTAATTTCTCTCCAATTATTTCCTATGTATAAATAGTATTTTTCCATAGGGAAAACGGGTAGCAAATTGCTTATACAGAATTTTAAAACACTCAAAGTATCGGCGCGAGACAAAAGAGTCATAAAGAATGTATGTAAAGCATTTGTCGAACCACTTTTATTTTTAATGCACTTGCATTTTCACTTTTTTCTTTTTCTTTAAGTTTCTGCAATTTAAACTTAATGTACTGAAACCTGTCGAAAGACGCCACACGATTTCGCCTCGTTCGTTAAGCAACCTACGAACTCGATGAACGCACACCAACAAAATGCATTACATGTCATAGGATCTCTGGTTTGGTCCTGCTTGTTATAATCAAAACCAGTCGACATCTGTTTGCCAAAAACACCAGCAAACAGTAACATACTTATTACCAAAATAATTTTTAGAGGCCTTTTTTTCACCTAAAATTTTGAGAGGCCGGCCGTGGACATATCATATTTGCTTCATATAGCATTCCAAGAATGGGGAGACATGCCCTCTTTTCATCATTTACTCCTATTAAAAATTAAAACGAGGGTAAAGGTCTAAAATGTTCTGAGTAAAATACGCACATTTATTTTTTTAGAATTAAGAACTATTAATTTTTCCCTAAAAAAACTATTAATTTCATTCTTTAAAATTTTGAAATTTTGATATGCTTGGAGAATCTTTTGGAACTGCCATTAGCATGTAAAAATTATGAAAAATGATTAAGATGAAATAGTACTCATGTTTTAAATAACAATGACAATCCCTCAAAAAAAAAAATGACAAAAATGAGAACCTAAAAAAAAATTATAACCAATATTAAAAATAAGAAAACAAAAACTCATACTTCTTTTACGCTATAGTTTATGACATATGTTCTTCCTTCAATCATCATTTCTTGTTCTATTTCTTCATAAGATAATTTCATGTACTCTGGAAGATCCTCTAAGCAGCTAATGTTCCACCTGAAAAATCACATTCGTTAGTTTCATTTAGGCTTCTTTTTTGTATTAAAAAAAATAGAATTTAAAAAATGAATGTATGATGCACTAATTAACCTTTCAATTGCCTCAGTAAAAAGTTCTAATTCCTCGATGGTACCATATGCATCATATGTATCATTGACGAATTTCTAGTATCGTCCAACTTGTTCCACCACTGTATTTAAAATTCCATAAGCAAATGTATTAAGTAGAAGGACTAACTAGTATTTGATATCACATTAATATATATTCTTTTATTTTTCATTACAAAAGATTGTGTGATTAACATGCTTACTTGCAAATGCTACCAAATTCTTTTTTATGTAGTATTTGGAGCATATTAAAATCTAACTTTGCCAAAGTGAGTAGATTTCACTATGGGAAGGATCTTGCTCGTAGATTGATAAATAAGATGAGTCACCTATGAACCTCTCATCGAGCTTGACGTTCTTTGCGATTTATTATGATCGTATCACTAGTAAATCTTAGTTTGCTTAAAGGCCTAAATTCCTTTAAAAATTTATTATTTTTAGGCCTAAATCAAGGTTTTGTCCACCTTATGTAAAAGAATAAAAAATCATTGCTTGAAACAAAAATAAAATGTTAAAACTATCAAAGATTTTAAAGAGTGATAAAAAAAAATCTAAATATGATAATTAAGGTGAGACGCGTACTTGGTGAAACATGAAATCCTTGCTGCCTCAATAACCTAAATAGCACATATATAGAATGAAGATTGTCTTCACGAGTTATTTCTCCATCTTCAACATAGTTCTCATGAATGTGCTGCAAAACTTCATCAATTTCATGTCGTTGCACGTTAGATTTGGCATCTTGGTTGAAGCAACTGTCTGTTAAAGCTCCAGAAGAATTCATACCGTATAACTTGTTTATATGGAATTATTTTATCAATATTCCTCTCTCATTTGCCAAGGGTTGATATTTATAATGAAATAATCCTAGTATGGTTTAATTTCATTATCATGGTTCGATGGAGGGTTTTGAAAAGGGGGTTTACTTTTCTCTTTTAAATTATAGACACTATAAGATATATGATCATTTATCATGTTGTTCTTTGAATTTGTTGAAACGTCATGGTCCACCCCGTCAAAAAAAATTATATTTTTATAGAGGAAATTACTAAAATATCTTTAAATTTTAAAACAAAAAAATTACATTGTGGTTCACCCTCTTCTCCATCTCAGTATGCGTTGGTATCGCACTTTTCAAGTCAATTAAAATGTATAAATAATTATTTTGAATTTTTAAGGTATGTAATTTAACTTTTTTATGGTCATTATTGTGTTTGATGCTTATTAAAACATAAATTTTATATATATATATATATATATATATATATATATATATATATATATATATATATATATTTAAGAGTTTATTA
>Ga0315915_1003045_pt1 | contig 21329 bp, 15 predicted proteins | sample MpolbnodulesMG_FD_207738 | JGI IMG/M metagenome (GOLD analysis project Ga0315915, IMG submission 207738) | Medicago polymorpha root nodule microbial communities from Los Angeles, California, United States - branched nodules | ecosystem: Host-associated > Plants > Roots > Nodule | place: USA... | reverse complement strand
ATCTTTTATTTTACTTCAAGAATTTGCATGAATTGTGTAAGAATCATATCTATTATGGTATGATGAATTTGCTTGGGATTATGTAAGAATCCCGATTTTTGTTGGATTATGGTTATGGTATAGATTATGAAATTTGAATGAAATATGTTATGTATGGATCTTTAAAAGTTGAATTTTGCAGGTAATTAAAAGTTGATTTTTTTTTTACAAAAAAAAAATCAAAAATCAATGGGTACCCGCGGATATCCGTAGGTATCTAAATACCCGTGGATTACCCGTATAGAGATACCCGCACGGATATGGGGACGGGTACGGGTACCATATTTATCCAATGGGACGGGGACGGATATCATACTACCCGTACCCGCGGATACCCATTGACATCCCTATTTAAGAGTATTTAACCTAACTTGGTTTGACGTGAATATCTTTGATTGATGAATTAATTATATGAATGTATATATTGATGAATATGATGTTGCATGATGTTGTTCATAATTGATGAATTATGGAATTATGATGCGAAGTCGTTGTGGTTGTCGTTGCCGCTGTTGTCACCAATGTCGTTAAAGTTGTAAGTTGTTGTCGATGTCGTTGAAGTTGTTGGTCGTTGTTGCATTTGTTGCTGAGTCCAAGAATAAACATTCATATAAAGTTGGGGGCTTGATGCCCTGTTGAATGCTTGATCATTCATACCACGTTGAGAGCCTATGCTCTATAAGTTGAGGGCTTGATGCCCTGATTGGTACCACATGCATAGTGCATTGTCAAGTTGATGTTGTTGTCGTTGCGTTGTCGTTGATGTTGAGTTGTCGGTGTTATCGTCGTGCTGTCAAGTTGTAGAAATAATTAATGAGTTGTTATTGAGAATTATGAGAAGTATTAACGTAGTTTAATTATTGTCTTTATGTTGTTAAATTCTGTTGATGAATTATATGCTTATTATTATTAAATGTGAATCTCACCCCTTCTGTTTGAATGTTGCCTCTACGTGGGTAACGTGCAGATAACCAAGATTAGCTGCTGTTGTGAGTTGACTCTCTCATGCGTCGTCTTAGGGTTGCTCTGATACGTAACGGGATAAGGATATTTGCATTGTTTTCCATTTGTTACGTATTATTCATGAACTATGTTGTTGAAACTATTTGAATTAGAATTTTATTAAAGTTGTTTACGTTGAGGCCGTAGTGCCAATGTTGTTGAATAATGAATTAATTTTCCGCTGCGATGTAATTGAATTTTGAGAAAGATGTTTTAATAAATAGTAATTTTTCTCTATTTATATTTTAATGTAGTGTGACATTCCGTTTAATGTTGAATGCTGTGATTATATGTATTATTTACATTGTTGGTAAAACGAGATGTTACAACCTCCAACACCACTTCCCTAACATAGAAACATTAAACTCCCTCATCCTCCTCACCCCCAAACCACCATAAATTTTACTAGCACAAATGTTGTTCCAACAATTGTGAATCCTATAGCGCAAGGTTTTGAGATGTTTTAAAAAAGCAAAAAGTGCATCGTCATTATTAGTAATTAGGGTGTTATATTGTAGTATCAGAACATAATAAGTATATTTAATTCAAGAGCTGTGAGTAGGTGTCCTAAATTGATCAGGAATTGGATTTAGTCGGTATGAGTGATTGGACTCCTTGTGTGATATGTGTTTTATTTTTCTTGGGTCAATCTATTATGTTCATTTGGCGATTGTTTCTTAATTAAGATAATGTGATGGTAGCACCTTGGTAAGAAGAGTAGGCAAAACTTAAAGCACTGTTCAATTTGGTTAACAATTGTCTCTGAATTCCTTAATATGCAATAGTCCAAAAGGGACGAGTTTGAAAGGAATCAAAACTGAAATGAAATGAAAACCGATTTTAAGTTCTAGCTTAATGTAAATTTCAATTGGACATTTTTACTAAAAAAGAAATTCAATTGGACATCATGTGCATAGAAGTGTTTGATGTCTCTCGTACATACCCAATATGTGTCCTGCTAGTTTAAGTTAGTTAGTTGAGACCGTAAATTATATGTAAGATCGAAATTCGAGCTTAAAATTCTTCATTTATTGATGTTAAAGTTGAATTTTTAACCACTAAATTACTTAAACAAAACAAAAATACGTATTGCCGCTGCATATTCGTAGACAAAGTATCGATATCTAATATGTACCTATACGGATACTTCTCCAATTTTAGGGTAAGATGGCTTCATAGGTATGTAGTCATTATGGTTTGGTAGATGCCCCTTCATGCTTGCTTTCAATATTGAATTGACAATACAGTCTGGCCTAATTTATTGTGTGACATAATAGTTGTTGGTACATGCTACATGGCAGTTAATTCTATTTCCATACCACAGATCTGTTGTCTCTTCAACTTCTTTTTTCCACTCAATATATGCAAAAAAATTACTTGAAGCCTAGAACTACAATTTCCCTTAACAATGGCTACACATGACTTGAAGCTTTTGGGTGCTCCATTCAGTCCATTTGCATTGAGAGTAAAAATTGCCCTTAACATTAAAGGATTGGATTATGAGAATATTGTAGAAACCATGAATCCCAAAAGTGACTTGCTTCTTCAGTCCAACCCTGTATACAAAAAAATCCCAGTTCTCATTCATGGCGATAAAGCCATTTGTGAATCTGCAATCATAGTTGAATATATTGATGAAGTTTGGAAAAATAATGGTACTCCCTCTATCCTTCCTTCAAATGCTTATGATCGAGCCATTGCGAAATTTTGGGTTGCCTACATCGATGACAAGGTATTTAATTTCTAGCTTATTTATTTTTACTATTTTTACTAACCTTTATAAATTTTTGTCTTTTTTTCAATAACTAACGGTATATGATGTAATTTTAGTGTTATAGCGAGTCCAAATGATCTAAACAGTGTGTGTGCGCGTGAGAGAGAGTTTAAAACTTAGAAGCCGTATAAATATTTAGTGTTTGTGCACATATTTGTGTGAAAAAATCATTTCTCAAAAACTAAAAGTATATGATGAAATTTTAACACGAGATATTCATATATATTTCCTACTGAATCATATTGTTTGTCATTGTTTTTGGTTTCAATTGGGAAAGTAGTGGTATAATTCCTCGCGAAATGGTTTGATTGCTAAAGATGAAGAGTCAAAGAAGGCATATTTTGAGCAAATGGAAGAAGTGCTTGTGAGGTTGGAAGATGTGATCAACAAGTATAGTGAAGGAAATGTCTTTTTTGGAGGTGAGAAAATTGGATTTCTTGATATTGCTTTTGGGTGCTATTTGAGTTGGTTGAGGGTCACAGAGAAAATGACAGGAAAGAAAGTGCTTGATGAAACAAAGACTCCTGCTTTGGTTAAATGGGCTGAAGCTTTTGCTGCTGATCCTGCTGTGAAAGGAGTTCTACCAGAAACTGATAAACTTGTGGAGTTTGCCAAGGGTTTTATGCAAAGAATGGTTGCTACTACTCCAAAGTAATTGGAAAATGTTTCAAAATGTGAAAGTCTTCAATAGTATTTGTGATTGACTTGTCTTCAAGATTGGAATAAAATGCAGTATCTAGGTATCAATAAATTAAGACATGTATGTCTATCACATTCTATGTATTTTTTAAAAAAGAATTTGGAAGAGTCTTTTATTGTTTTGTTTATAGTTTTCTTAGTTGCCAAGTAAACTACTTGTTTTGGTGAGTAATCATATAAACTACTTGCTTAGTGGTGTACGGATGTACGATATATTGTTTTAAATTGTGATCCACAACCATATTACAATTGTGTTACTGTGGTTCAATGACCACAATCTACTGGATTATGTCGCAATATCAAAAGTTCACAATGATACAAAACAAAATTTGAATCTTAAATTAAGAAATGTCTGCCTAGCATATTCTGTATTCTTTAATAAAATGGAGAATCTTTTATTTTTGTTTGTATTTTTCTCTGTTGCCATGTAAACCTATACTTGTTGTGAGTTTTTTTTTTATCGGCCGATATTAAAACTCAGAGACCATCGCACAAGAAATGCAATGTGAAGGAAGAAAAGATACAAACATCACTGCACTAGCAGAAACGCAAACTAGCCAACACATTAAACCGAAATACCACCTTAATTAGGCATAAAAACCAAGGCAAATAATTCTAGTGATGAGATTATGCAACTTAAAAGGAACCAGCTGCACGTGAACAATTCGTCATTGCAACGTAAAAAAAGAAAACTAGTCGTTAGAAATCTCTCGGCTTGCGATTGGATAGAAACTTACAATCTTATTGTCAACTGGCTTTTTTCTTAATTTTGTTATTTTCATGGAAGAAGTCCATTGATCCAGAAAATGGACACGTGAAGAAATGTGGTAAACAACCTCTGCCTAGAAAGCTTACTAGTGCCCAAGTTGGGGAAACTTCCTATTCTAACCTCTCTTGGGGTTCTGCTGTAAAGGCAAGTTGCTTTCTCAACCGATTTCCAGAACTTCTTCATACTTGAACCGGAGAAACAATCATTTCTCCATTGTCACCACACGCTTGATGTTAGGATAGATCTTTTGATGGTTCAACATTAATAAATTAGGGCCAAAATGGATCGGTTGATTCTTGAGTCTTCGATGTTTGATGAGAAATTGAAAGCGAGCACCAATCGAGTGATTAAGTTATGTACTAAATCGACTCTTATTGATTTTGTCTTAAACCTGTTGTTTACCCCAAAAAGCAAACCTAAAATGTGACCTTGAGAGAAGTGCTAAGGGTTTGCAACTCAAGCGTTGGGTTTGGAGTTTGGACAATTTGAGATATTTGTGCAACGGGAAAAAGCTTCAGTTGATAAATGAATGACATCTTGCATTATTTATTAATCACTTGATCCTCAAAGATGTGGCACCTATGGAATAATGAAGAAAAACTACTTCATGTATTTTCTCAAAATAATGAAATTCTTTTTGACATTTCATATTCTCCACAGCATAGGACAATATATATCTCAATTATTTTCCATCCATAGTTGTACTATATTTTTTCATTCGCTAGCTGATAGATTACAAAATAAGTCAGGTGAGACGATAGAAGAAAATCAAAGTAATCATATTTGTTTGGAATTCCCTTATGGATGAAGGATTTCCTATGAGGTTTCATGTCTCTTCTTTGGCTTACCCTTAACACCCTTTTTGGTTTTACCGACAATGACATGAAAATGGTCTCCTCTTTAGACGATTAACGTGGTAAAGAGAAGAACACACATGTTCTACTTCAACTTACGTATGGAGGCAACCGTCTGTGTTCTCAATGAAGTTTGTTAAAACTAATAATTTGGCTGCCTGAAAACAAATATCATTTGCCAAAGTCATTAGTTATTGCTGCTCTTGTGGTTCGTTTTCACCTTCCTCTCCGGTTAGCATGGCATCAAACTCCCTAGGTTCGACTTCATACCTTTCTAGTTGACCTAGCAGGTCTTGCAATTTTGGTGGCAAGCTATTGGATAAGAACTTCATCAAAAGGTCGTAGATCGGCCTGGGTGTTTAGTTGGAAGCCTTTATTTGGGAGATTGTAGGCTTCTAGTGCTCCCTCTTCATATTTCTCAAGAACAATGATCGAAGGTACGTGAAGCGAGTGGAATCGAGCTTTGAACATCTTGAATTCTTTTGAAAGATGATTCTTGTCGGCTTCCACATTTTTGACTCTATTGCCTACCAAAAACATGAGCCGTTGGTGAAGTGTATAAACTACACATTCACTAGTATGTATCCCATCTCTGTCGAGGATGAAAGAGTACAAGAGTTTGTCATCTATAAAAAAAAAAAAAAAAAACCTTGACTTGCTTTGGACACCACTACATCGGATATAAGAAACCCAAGTGCATTAGATGTATCACCCAGAGGGACTACTCGGATAGTTTGTCCATTTCGGTCTTATAGTAATGCTCGACCCATGACTTAGATTTTTCCTTATCGCATTCAGGTTAGGCCAGACGTCTCGCTTGCTTTTGTTAAGCCTCGACCCGTCAACTAGAGGGATAACTAGAATAATGTGTACTTCTTGATTCGAAAACAATGAACGACCCATGACTTGAATTTTTCTCTTGGCGCCTTCATGTTAGGCTGAAGGTCAGAATCACTTTTAAGAGGATTCAACCCAACGATCAGAGAGCTTACTCAAATAGTATGTCTCCGATCCGACAGTAATGCTCAAAAGTCGTACTCACTTTTTTGGATGGTGGCGTGTGATGACCATCCGACCTTCCTAAACTACTTGAGTCTCAAGTTGGCCACCCAATCAGGGCCGTCTTAACAAATTCATAAGCCCGGTTTTAGTTTTATAAAGGAAGCAAAAAAAATTAAATTATGGGCCCCAAAAAAAAAAAGTCATTTTAAAAAAAATTATTAAAATTCCACTTTGGTGGGACTTGAACACATGACCCCTCACTCAACAAAAGCTACCCATGCCACTAAGCATGTAGAGTAGATTAATATTATTTGCTTTTAATACGTATATAACCATTATTTAGTGTCTTAAATATTAAAAAAAAAAATAATTTGGGCCCCAAAAAAATTGGAGGCCCAATGCTGTAGCCCAGCCTCGATGGGCTATGGGCCGGCCCTGCACCCAATCCCAAAGATTAGGTCTTTTTTCATTCCCATATATATTCCATACACCTCTATTATCTTTTAAGCTTGATCATTTCATATGATCTTATACCTTTATATGAGTACCGACCGTTACCTTCCTTACATGCTCTAAAAAAAAAGTTGAAAATGGTTGAGATGAAAGAGGGGGAAACATGAGAATGTGGTGGTAAGCTTGGTTTATTTACTTGGCGGGTGGACGAGTAAGAGGAATCTGAACAATTGATTACGAGAGTTGATCGTTATTTTTTTTTTATTTTTATGAAAACAAACTAACTCATTAAAATTGACACAAATGATAATCCAATCTCGAAACCTTGAAAGAAACACACTTCAAAATTTAAGTCAACAACATCAAACCAACTCAAGTATGTTATTAAATAAATTATTTTAGTTTAATTAATTAAATTGACTAAACAAATTAAAAATTAAATTGCATACATTAATTATCTTAAATAATTAAACAATTCATTAATTAACTAAAAAAATTTAATTCATTAATTATTAAATTTGATTTGATGAGAGGTTTCTTGATGAGCATTATTGTACTTTCAAAAAAAATTTAACATTTCTTTCTTCTTTATTTTTTTCATCAAAACAATACAATAATCAATTTCTCATCCCACGATTGTTTTCACTTATCTCTCACTTCTCAAACACTAAAATCCAAGAACAAATTTTATTTTATTATATTGGGAAAGAACAAAGCAAATACATTGTAAAATTGACACGTACTTAGAAAAAGACAGAGGAAGTGACGAGGATTGATGTTAAAGTACCTACACGATCCAGTTACATAGAAAACATAACAAGGAGTGAGGAACAATATGGAAGGAAGGATCAAATTAAGCAGTTGTGGGTACGAGGTTACAACTTCATCTCAACTCTGCATTTCAGTCATCAACTCCTATTACCAACAAGTAATTTCACATGATCCCTTATTGTTTTCTTATGTTGTTTTGTTCATATAATAATAACTCTTTTCGATGTTTTTAATGAAGGTTCTTAGTTATGGTAGAGAGAGATGTGTGATTATGGAAGCAGTGATTCATGATAACTACTGTGTGTTAGCTAACACCTTAGCAGCTCATTTTATTAACTCTTCTGATTCTTCAAGAGCTGCTTCTTTACTTAATGCTGCTAAGTCCCACCTTGTAAGCTATAACCTCTCATATAAAGTGCTTAAATGTTTAATTTTAATCCTTTTTCTTTTCATCAATGTTTAGGGTCTGTTTTTTTCAAAGGCAATAAGCTGACTTATAGCTTATTAGATCATATGACTAAAAAAGACTAGTTAGTAACAATCGTTTTCTCACAAACTTATAACATATTTTTACTAGTTTATACATAGCTTATAAATAATGCTACGAGTGGAAAGCAAATAAGTTTACAGATTAAATTTGTGGTGTTTCAAAAAGTTAGTGGTTGAAACGGTTTGTAAAAGAATTATATGATATATTGTTATTAAGCTCAAATGCTACATGAAATTAGTTTATCAAACAATACTATTTGATCATACGAGTTTATACGTTAAAAGTTATATCCGCTATAAAATCGTGATTAATTTTTTTTTTTACTAAAAAATCGTGATTATTTTTTCAATTCGCGATTTAGTCCTTTTTATTTTCTACAAATTTAGTCTCGACACTCATTGTTTTTTCAAAATTTGGCCGGCACACGCTTATTCGTAGTAAACAATCTCGGTCATTGATTTAATATCAAACGGCTCAAATTGCTCAGTAGCAACATTAATTTTAAGGGAAAAATACAATCACCTACTTTGAGGTCTCTTTAAATAACACAGACACCCCTTCTATTTTCTTATTTAACATTCACCTCCCCTGCTGTTTGATCTCCCTTGCTGTTTGTGTCATTTAAAGAGACCTCAAGGGAGGTCTTAAAAATTTCCCCTTATTTTAAACAATATATGTCGTTGATTTAGATCGGATTATGGAGACTGAAAATTTCACTTGGTTTTCAAAATCGTGGATTTTGTACTTTTGGACCTTACTTTACCAAAATTAAGTAATTTTGAAGACCAAAACTACAAAATAAATCAAACTTTTGGGATAAAAATATGCAATAAAAAGAGTACAGTGACCAAATATCCAAAAGATAATAAGTGCAGGGACCAAATTTGAAGGACTAAAATAGTGAATTTGAGAACATAAAGAAGAAAAACTACAATTAATGAAAATGCATACATGATTAAGATTATGATGTTACAGGAACATGCAACCTTGTACGAGAAACTAGTTTTCAATGCCATCAGTTACTTGATGTCCGAAGATAGAGATGACGATGTAGCTGTCGAGTTGCATTTTAAGGTTTGTAGTTACTGAGCTGAGCTCAGAAATAAATAATTGACAGTAAGTAAATATGCTCATGTTAATCCTCAATATCTTTACTACTTACTACAGTTTTAGGCACTTCAAATGTTTGAGGATCAAAATGAGTATTTACACAAGATATTAGACTTAGGCATAAAAAATTCTGATGAAACTCTTGTGAACTTTTTTATGCATGTTAGAGAGAAATCTATGAACAAAAAGGTTCATATGAATTGCAAGTTTTCTTGCATCTTTCATATGTGTAGAAACTGCATTTGACAAGACATTTTGATCGAGTTTATATAATCTTTCATACTTTATTATTCAGAAAGTTATATTTAAAGTGGTGAGATTACTGCAAACTGCTACCGAGCTTTTTCTGTTTCTAATTTTAGTTGTCTGCTCTATGCTTTGAGATTCATCTATGTTTCTACTCAAATTATCTTGACTAACCAGACTTGTTTTTGTTCAAAGCTTCTAAAGGAGTTCCCAAGAGATTTGGTTTCTCTAAAGAGAGCACAAATCTTGTGTTTCTACATGGGTCGGCCCGATCTTTCTTTATCCCTTGTTAATCAGGTTCCTTTTCTATTAAAGAATGTTTCATTTCTTCTATTGTTTGTGCAAATAAATTTTTCCTATTTAATGGTACAGTTTTATCAGTAAAAATTCTCTGTATCTTGTGGATGGTTTAAAGTTGCCATAATGTTATGATAGAATAAAAAAAAATACTTATATATTGCAAGACTAAAAGGTTTGGTGTAGAAAGTTGTGTATTAGTCAGAATGTACTTATATTATTTGTGCTTCCTTTGGTTGTGTTGCCTCGAGAGGTTGAGCTGAGATGGGAATTTGGGAGTCTTTTGCTGCCTAAAGTTTTCACCTCAGCAATGTACACATGTAATGAACCTAATTTCTTAACCTAATGTTCTCTAATGATTCAACATTTAATATATAATGTTAGTGTTTATTTTATTGAACATGTTTTAATATCATTCAAACTTCAAAGTTGTGCCAACACCAAAATCGGGAACATTGTATTATGCTTAATCACAATTGTTCTTAACATGTCCTAATCTCTCATTCTTGTCATCAAAACAAAATATAACTTCATATAATTTGTGGATTGACTTATTTTTTCGTTGTGGTTCATATGAATCATAACTATAATTATTGATAAATGTCTGAGTACCTTATGCTTCTAAGTTTCACAGGTTCTACCTCAAAATGATGGAGAAAATTACATATATGGCATGCTTGCTTTTCCATTGTTGGAGCTTGGACAAATGAAAGAAGCTGAAGAAGCTGCCAAAAGAGGATTTGAAATCAACAACCAAGATGGCTGGTCACAGCATGCTGTAGGACAATCTATTCGTCAATATTTGGGAATATTCGCTCTGCCTTTATGACACTGTTCTGAAATTTATTGCAACAAAAACTTTTTATAAATTATGACTTCAGTAAGTAATGTAATAAATTGAATGTTGTTCCACAGACATGTCATGTTCTTCAGTATGAGTGCCGTTTTAGAGAAGCCGTTAAGTTCATGGAAGAATGTTCGCCGTCATGGAACTCTTTTTTATCGTTTATGTAAGCCTTTTTTATTCATTTGACTATGGATATGTCTCATTTTGTATTAATCGGCTAAAGAGTTCCCAATTTTTTCAGGTTGACTCATAATTGGTGGCATGTAGCACTTTGTTACCTCGAAGGAAATGCTCCAATGCAACGTGTGCTCGAGGTATACGACAATTATATATGGAAGGAGTTAGACAAAACCGATGCTGCGGTTCCCGAGGTACACGATTTTATGAACATTGTTATTACTAATGATTTTTCATTTTCTTCCCTACGTCATGAATTCGTACCTCATATGAACTTAGGTATGCTTAAATGCTGTGGCTCTGCTTCTGCGGTTGTGCGTGCGTGATGAATTGCAGTTTTTTGGTGATCGGCTCAAGATGGTAGCAGCTCGCCTTGCTGATCAAGTAAGTTATGGTTCACAGCAAATGATATAATATAAATAAAGGACATGTTCAATGGAAGGATGCTTAATTCTGCAACTTTAATTGTTAATTTAAATTCTCAACCCTCATGCACTTTGGTTATAGTCAATACTTAAATGTGTTCTGTTCCAATGAATTGAAAATCAGACTGAACATTAAACTTTTGATACTTCCAGAATTTGGACAGAAAACAATGAATAACATAAATTCGGGATACAATGTACAAAGAAGAGAAGTTATCAAACTATTTGAGTTGATAAATTAATAATTTTTAAGAGGAAATGCACATTCAATATAAACCATATAGGTTCCAATAAAATTTACTTTTTCTTAGAATTTGAGTTGGATCTTACACTCTTACTCAACCCTTACAAAACGAACTTGTAAGGTGAGGAATGTCTTGCACTCAAACACATTTTCAAGTCATGTCTCATTCGATGTGAAACTCTTAAAAGTCAACACACCCTCCCAAGTCCCAACGCCCAAGATTGGACATCTGGTGTGTGACCCTCGTGTTCTGGTTGCGGCTGGTCCTACGGATCGTGGAAAGGCACTAATACCCTCTCAGAACCAATTTAAAACAGGTACTAGATTTGGGACACAAGCTTTTAAAACCGGCTTTGTGAGGGAGGGGATACCTATTTTTAAACACATTTTCAGACCATTTCTATGTGGAACTCTCAACACTTTTTATTTTTCTATATGATGACTTTGATGTAGCTTATACTTCAAGTATTATGTGGCAAAAACTTGAACTCTTTTTGCAGTTTGAGGATATTCATGCTAAATATTTCTTTTACATATCTTGGATGTATCTTATCTTTAGGCAAACTGGTATTTAGAGTGGCACCTTGATGTATTGACAGTGTGGGCTTTGGCAAAGACTGGACAAATTTCTAAAGCAGAAGAACTTCTTAAAGGCTTAAAAGAAAGGTGAACCTGTTATTTACAGATAGTGTTTTAGAAACAGTTCAGTATATGATTTGTTATAAAATGTTATCTTACTGTAGGATTTCGAGGATGACCAAAAAGAAACAACAAATAATGCAGAAAGGAATGATGGTATGATTCAGTTGCTACTTCTGTGATTATATGAAAATCGATTACCGTAGTATGCTAATCCATTAGTTAGTAGTTATATATCTTTGTTCGCTACAACCTTATCTATTTTCGGGGCTTGTTTTAATTGACTTATTTGAGCTTATTTACTGCCATAAGTACTTGTAAAACTATTTGTAAGAGTTTACGGAAACAGCTTATGACATGTCCATAAGCTGTTTTGGAGCTTATTTCCATAAGTTCTTTAGAATAGTTATGAAAACAGTTTATAGCTTATATGAAACCAATTTGACTATTTTATCTTTGTTATAGAAATTTTATCTTTGTTATAGAATAAGTTGTGTGAAGCTATCAAACAGGACCTAGATGTGAGAAACAATTAGCACATACCTTAACTAATAATGTTACAGAATTTTACATATTAGCAATGCTCATTCAAGTGGACTATAAATTTTTCTTTGTTAAAAATCTTGTCTCTATTTCTTCATTTGAGCCTAGCTTGCAGAAGCACTTTATGCATATGGAAGAGGTAACAACAAACATGGACTGGAATTACTTGGTCCAGATTTTGATGCCAATGATTACAAGGTTATATTAATTATACTTCTTTTCGATTTTCTGCAGCCCGAAATTCACGCATTGACGCAGTCAGCACGTCGAGATTGTACGGTTCAGAAAGCTAGTAGATTTTGATTTTATTTTTTTTTAAAAACTCCAAACACTGAGTTTGAAATTTGAACCGTCCAATCTTGATTCAATAAATTTCGATGTGTTGACTGCATGAATGCATGAGATTGGTGGCCGCAGGCAATCCAAGTCCAGTATTTTATATTCACTGGTTTCTTTCTTTTCTGGAATTAATAATTTCAAGCATGCTTCTGTGAAGATAATTGGTGCATCTGATGAACAAGTTGATGTATTCAATGAAGTTTGGTACATCATGTTGTTGAACAGCGGAGACGCAATAAAGGGTAAAATTTCAAACATTTCATCTAATTTTTCAAACCCATCATTAGTCATATTAAAATTTGATGTATTCTATCCCAGCAATTGAAGTAATTGAGAAGCAAATCAAGAAGAGAGACGGCACTGCTTTCTTATGGCGTTTGCTGGTAAGTCTTGCATTATTATTGAATCATTTGATTATTATTTTGGATACTTGTATCTTGCAGTATGATATGATATATCTGTCATTTTTAATTTAAGAACCAAAATAAGTGTTTTACTTTTTCTGTAATTTCGTCTCATGTTAAAGAGTATTGTTATCACTTCATTATTTTTTACTTTCAGGAGAGAGGATACAAACAAGCAAATAGACCAGAAGCTGCAATTGCTAATGAAAAAGCTAAGGTTTTCGAGAGTGCTTATTTTAATTAAGAGAATAATCACAGAATCAAATCATAACCGGTTCAATGTGAAATGTGAATGCATAAGCTATCAATACCAAAGGGAGTCCTTAGCATGTTGCAATATATTATTATGTAATGAATGTAACTCATAGTATAAAAAATAAATGAAACTCAAAGTCATGACAATGACAATGAGGCCATGCTTGTTGAGTAGTGGTTGGTTAGGAGGCGCCTCCCTCCCCTCCCTTTTTCATGAATGAAAATTATGCTTTCATGCAGTTGAACACTTTTAGAACTTGTTTGTGTTTACATACTGATACTGTAGCAGGTTCAACTTTTGACGTTAGGCAAGTATTCACAAAATCGCACAAAGGTTGTGGAATAATGATGATGTCCTTCGAAAGTAATTGTCTTTTTGTCGGTACTACTAAGATGGTGACCTGATTGAGATCACGTTGAGAAAAATAGAAAAATGAATGAGTTGAGTTTTGAATCATGCATGTTTGTTTTTCTTTGTTTTAATCAGGACTAAGCATCGAACGGTCATAAGATTTCGCCTTAGCGCAGATTGAACTAGGAGTTTTTTAATCTCCTTTGTTGTGCTTAACCCAATTCCTAATACTCAGATGGTACTTCCTTGTGATTGACTAGGCCGAAAACCACCTGGTTTGGATAGAATTCGAGCACACTATTTAAGTCTATGAATTCAACTAAGAAACCCTAACGGAATAGCCTTAATATGAGGGCTAGAAGGAGGTCTAAAGCTTAAATAAGTCATTCATTCAACTTAGACTTTGAATACCCAAGCTCGAGCATGGTTTACGACAGTCAAATGTCACAAGAGTTTCATCCCGAAACAGGCCCCAATTAATAGGTTCTTTGGTTCTGCGGTTTCGCCGCAATTTTAAGAAGCTACAAATTTCAGTGTTGCTCTCAACATACGTCTGGTTTCAAGCCACTGCCAAAACAAACACTCGCTATGTCATAACTTGAACTATGAAGACGAGAGAGCAATAAGCTGTTAGTTTAGGACATCAATGTCTATTGTCTTCTGAATTTGGACACAAATTGTTTGATGATGGACCATTTTTGTAGGCTTATGCAATTTTGAATTGATTTTTTTTTATATTATTATTGAAGAATTTCTCCTTCCACCCGGAATGTCTCGCGAGCCCTCCATTTTACCAAATTTACCTCGGTTCGGATTTTGTAATCCGAAGCTTTAAGTTCTTCTAATTATAAAATCCAAAATGTATAATTCTCTCTTTCGATCACCTCATTGGGCAAATGACTTTTTTTTTTTCAAAAATAAAAATACCATTTTAAATTAAATAATTCTAAGAACGTTGTTCCGCCATCTGATGAAGCAAGGAAGTTTACTTATGAGTTGTCGACATGAGTTCGAGATGAAACAAGAAAGCTATGCTTTCCTACTAATACTATTATTGGAAAACAAGATAAAACAATAAGCTTTTTTAGTTTAGGAATGATACGTCTATTGTCTTCTAAATTTCGTACAATAATAGTTTGATGAAGGACCACATTGACGATTATATATTAAAAAAAATAAATCCTTGCTACTCTCCATGTGAAGTTTCTCTTGTAGCTTTGTGCAATTTCGAATTGACTTATTTTATTCGTCATCAATGTTAAAATATTATGGAAGAAACAAACTTCACATCTAAATCAAAAGTGGGACATCATGGGGTGTGAGCTATCAAATTTAAAACGCAAATCACGGAAAAGATGTGTGTGGAGAAGTCTTCGTTCTTTGTTTTTGTTGGTTGATGTCGTTATTAGAAGACTTACTTACCATCCTTAGATGTTAGAACCCAAAGTTGAACATGAAAGACCTACCAGCCAACTTGGCCAAACAACATTGACCTTATTCTACCAGTCAACTTTGCCTTTGCTGGCCCTTCAACTAGGATCATAAATTTTCAAATGTGAAAGATTATGGACCCACCATCCCTTATCATGTTTTCATACTATGGGACTAACAATAATTAACTTACATTTAAGAAAGGATTGTTTCTATAAAAAATTATTAAGAAAATAGCAATACAAGGTTTTCCTAGGGCTTAGACTAATTAAACCCACCAATAGACTAATCATCAAATCGAGCACATGGCATTCAATTTTCCATCTCATTTTATAAATTCTTTAAGGACTTTTTACATATTACAAAAAAATAGTCATATATTATTGAACTTTTTAAATTTAGCCCTTAAAAAAAATGTTAGGAGTTACTCCCTCCGTTTTTAAATATAAACAAAATTGATATTTTATGTTCATTCATTTAATGATGTATGTGGTCCATATCATAAACCACATACATCATTAAATGGATGAACCTAAAAAGTGAATTTTACTTATATTTAGAAATGGAGCGAGTACTCCATCCGTCCCATAATAACTGAACCATTTACAATATTAATTACTTTTTCCCCTTTATAACTCTAATTAATACTACTTTTATCATTCTCATTTCAATTTATAACTCTAATTAATACTACTTTTATCATTCTCATTTCAATATATTCCACCTTACATTTATGATAGTGGAGAATGCATCAATACTTAACAAGTGCGCTTAAAACTATTTTTCTCTCTCCTTCATTTATACATTTTTCTTTATACGTGTGAAATGAGTTTTTGGCTCAGTTAATCCGAGACGAAGGGAGTATTTAGTTAAGTTGCAAATTAACTATTATTTTTTTGGTTACAGCAAATTAACTAAATTAATTGCAAGTTAGTTAACCAATTCTAACAAATGAACATTCACCTTTTTAAGTTGTATTTATGAACTATCTTGACTCCACCAATAAATTGTTCATTTTCATTGGTTGGTGGGTAAATTATCCACCATTTGTCAAATATAATCTAGAAAAAACCATAAATAAAACATGAAAAATGTTAACTTATGCCCTCAAGGCACAAATTAATAATGCAAATATAGAAATAATTTATTGGAATATATGCAATGCATTTAATTTTTAATTTTTTGATGAATTAAATGTACAAAATTTTAGAAAATATTACTTCTTTTAGATTTCTTAACATGTGCCCCAGAGAAGTTACCCATAAAACATTACCATCATTGAAGCATAGTTGCGTCTATATTTAATAATTAATAATTCAAAATAAAATGTATATACAGAGAAAGGAAGAATAATTCAAATTCAAAATGGAAATGTATTTCAATAATAGTACTGTACATTTACCCATAGATAGGAATCTAGATATTTGGAATTGAAGTATCAAAGCAAGAACTAGAATGGTCCCTTCCCTCTGGTCCACATATATTCTCAGCTGAGTCAATTTGGGTAGGCTTCTATACTAAATTTAAATACCGGTACGTTGTCACTGACATCTTTTACCCTTGACGTTACGTAACAAATAACATTGAATTTGATACCCACGTGCACACAAACCCAACATTGCAAAGTACTCACACATCATCAATAAAATTACCCAAAAATCATATAGTACACTTTAGGTTAAGTTCCATTGTGGGGTCCACCTTACACTTGGACAAAACTTTCACTCACGGAGTCAAACTCAAACTCCACATGTCCACAACTCATCACTGCTTTTGTTTAGTATCGCCGTGAATATGTATGAATAACGATGACTCACCGTGATATCGAACATAGATGATTAAGTCGCAAATATAGACTGAGTAAGTTGCGACTTGTCAATAAAAAGTTAAGTCAGAGATATGGACCGAGTAATGCCACCCCTTATCCGTGACCGAACCCGCTTCAACTCCTCGACAACCTCCTTTGAATTGGGTCGATCATCTTTATCCGACGCAACACATCGAAAAGCCAACTCCGCCATAGCACCCACCGCATCAAGCGCATCACCGTCATTACCCAAATCAAGAACCGGGTCAAGTACCTCTTTCAATTGACCCGTATGAATCCTCGAAACAACCATATCCGCAAGCGCCATCTCACGCTTGTCCCTACAATAATCCACCGCCTTAAGACCGGAAATCAATTCAAGCAAAACCACACCAAAACTATACACATCACTCTTTTCAGTTAACCGAAAAGACCGATGATAATCCGGGTCTAAATAACCCGGAGTACCTTGTGGGCCAGTCCATACAAAACCACCCGACGACGTCGTTTGATTCGATTCTTGCAAAACCAACAACCTAGACAACCCAAAATCACCAACTTTAATCCTCATATCTTTCTCAATAAAAATATTTGACGACGTTATATCCCTATGAACTATCGGTGGCTTAACTGAAAAATGAAGATACTCCATAGCTAACGCCGTTTGTATCGCAATTTCAAGCCTCGTTTGCCACGTCATCATGTATCCCTTCCGTTTACTCTTTGAACCGTGAAGATGCTCCGCTAGGGTTCCGTTAGGAACGTAATCGTAAACAAGAATCAAACCTCGTGGATCGCTACAGTAACCGTGAAGTTTAACGAGGTTTGGATGATCAATGGAAGAGAGAATCAGAATCTCGTTGCAGAATGATTTTGATGAAAACGCCGCCGTGTGGTTATGCCGGTGAAGATGTTTCACGGCGGCGAGTTTTCCGTCACGGAGGTTGCCTAAATAAACAGAACCGAATCCACCGTCACCAATTTTCCTTTTCGGATCGAAGTTGTTTGTAGATATATTCAATTCATCGTAGGTGAAAACCGGTGGAAGAAGATTCGCGTTACGGTGGTTGTGAAGAAACACCGCAGTTGGATCTTCTTCCACCGTCGTGTTTAGCTTTCTTGATCGGAGAATTGAGATAACAACTGAGAGGAAAATAATCAACGAAGTAAAAGCGATAACTATAGCGAAAACAGCGATTTTGTTAGGTTTCATTTTGTGGATCCATGGTGGTGAAAGAGTTGATTTGGAATGAAAATGATAACAAACAAACTGTTTTTTCGTGTCTGATGAATTGAAACCACAGAAACCGTTGTTGTTGATGCATTGTTTGCAGTTTGTGAAGTAAGTGTCTTGTGTTAAAGCTTCATCCCATTCAAGTTCAATACCTAGGGTTAGTATTTTATTGAGGTAAACAAGAACATCACTTTGACACCTAGGTTCATCGTCTGAAACAGAATGATGCATGGATCTACAGCTTTTGAAGATTTCTGATGGGTTTTTGATGAGTTTGCATTGCCAAGGACAGTGGCTGCAGTTTGGGAGAGATGGTGGGGAACATGGTTGAAGATGAGAGAGACGTGAGCATGTTTCATCTGAGAGAGTGAAGGGTGTGTTAGAGAGGTTTATGGGTTTGTTTGGGATTGAGGATGTTGTTGTTACGCATTTGCTGTTGTTTGAAATGGGGGTGTGAGGAGAGAGGGTGATGGAAGTGGAGTTTGGTTCGTAAGAGAGGATTGAGAAAGTGAGGTTGTTGATGGTGATGAAAGAGTGAGGAGTTGAGCATGTTAGTTGAAAAGAAGGGTGGCCACAACCTGGGGTGGTGGAGAAAGGAAAAGGTGGGGTGGATTGAAATGGAGGGCATGGATAAGGGTGTGTTTTTGTTGTGTTTGGGTTGTTATTAGCAGGACATGTGTGTGTTGATGTGGGGAAGAGTAGAAGGATGAGGAAGGGGAGAAGAGTTGTTAAGGGCATGGTGATGATGGGTGAAGAGTGAAAGTGTGGTATGTGGAGTCATTAATGGGTGATTGGTTAAGATGGGATCTGAAGGAAGGTGAGTGGGATGGTGTGAGAAGGAGATAGGTACTGGTAGAGACTAGTGAGTAGAGACTAGAGAGGTTCTTGGATTTGGAGAAAGAAAGAGTAAAAAGTGAAATGGGAGAAAAAAGAGGGTCACGTGCAAGGGGACACACAAAAGACAAACACTCAACTCAAAATTGTGCAGAGGTTTGCCAAATGCAAATTTATTACAACAGTGAAAAGCCAAAATTACTAGTACTTCTTTCTGTTCATTTTTGATTTATTTCGTAATGATTGTAAAATATGTTGGAGAAATTGTCTAAAAAAAGATTGTCATTTTTAGTTTTGAACGTAAATTTAAGAACAATGTTATTTGAACAACTATTTCTTGTGACAATTTGTTGGATAACTAAATTTTACAAAGAAGTTTAGGTAGTGACACAAAAATCAAAGCAATTGAGAGAGAAAGTAGAATGATCATGAGAGAATGAGAGATAAAGTTGTTAAAAAATGGTTGTTCAAATATCATTTCTCTAAATTTAATCGTTCATTTTTTAATTTTACACACTAATATCATTATGTACACCATTTTTGAAATTATTACTTATTCTTTAATTTAAATTGTATAATAATGAAAATACATTAATTGTTTATATGAATAATTGATGAAACTACTTCCTCCGTCCCATAATAACTGAGCCATTTGCAAAATAATATTGTCTTAGAAAATCTGGTTAATCACTACTCAGGTGAATTATCAGGTGTTGAGTCTAATCTAGAGAAAGCCTATGAAGAAGCTTCTAGTGAAGTTGCTTCAGAAAGCCCCCAACAACAAGCACCAAACTTACAAACAGCCTCAACCACCTGTCCAAATGTCTCTGTTCTTGAACAAACTGTTCCTGAACAATCTGTTCCTGAACAATTTGTTCCTGAACATGTCCCTGACCATATTGAGTCTCTTTCTTCTTTTGAACAAATCAGTGAACCAGAAGTTTCTGATATGGAAGTTGAGCAATCCAACTCATCTTCTACTGAGATCTTAACTGCTGCTCCTGATGAACCTTCAGAGACCAATACTCCAACTCCTACCTGCACAAATAACCCTGAATCTTCAAACTTAGCCATTCAACCTTGTGCTCCTGCCAAAACAAATTTACCTTCTCCACCCACACTGTTTTTAGATTCTACTATTTTAGCAGATGTGTGTGAGAATATATTTCAGGAGCTGAACAAGCTGATTCAAGCAAGAAATAATATGATTCATGAAGACAGCTATGAGAAGCAATGGAAGATATTGAAAGAGAGAGTAGACTTTGTCTTGAGTGAACTTCAGAGAACATGTCTTGATGCTCTAGACTCTACTGAAAACAAGCTTCAAGATTGGCTGAAAGGGGTTGACAACAATTTGCAAGAAGTGAAAGTTCTAAGAACTTGGGTGCAAACTCCTCTATGCTTAAGAGAAAGAAATGCTACTGATTTCATTCCAACAGGTATACACCCAAGAGAGCTGAACATCAACTGGTTGTGAAAGTTGAATGTCAATCCAGTTTCTACATAACTAACCTTGCTACAAAGGAATGCTGAGTTAGAAAGTGAAAACAAGAAGCTGAAGAAGGAACTTCTTAATCAGAAATTGCTGCTGTTTGAGTACAAGGCAGCTTCAGAAGATAAGCATGAAGAAGCCAAAATTAGAGAAGAAAACTTGATTAAGAGCAATAATGAGTTCAAGGAAGAGATGAGAAAGCAATCTGAGCTTACAAACAAGTTACTTCAAGAGTTGCTTTAGAAACAAGCTAACCCTTAGTTACACACCTTATTTTTTTTAGCTTGTTTAGTTTTTCTCTTAAATTTCCTTGTTTAACTACTTCTGAACCATTTTGTGCTTCTGATTTAATTTTGCATCTGATCTAATGTTGCTTCTAAACAAGATTTTGCGCTATTGATCAATCATTATGCTTCTGAACTAATGTTTATATAGAATTTTTCTCGCTATCTTTCTCCCATCTCTTTCTTTTTTTCTTTATTTAATATTTTTTTGTTGATGACAAAAGGGGAGTAGATGTATAGTATTTATAGGCTCTGAGCCCTATTAATTTAATTCTAATCAAGTTAAATTAATAAGACCTTCTTCTTATCTTGTAGTCTATTAATGTGAGATTATTCTGAGTGTTATTATGTTTTTAAATGATGAATTTAATTAACATGGATAGAACTCAGAGGGAGCTTACAAACCTCACCTTAAAGTACTATTAGACTCAGGGGGAGCTTACAAACCTCATACCCTTAAAGTCAACTTGTTAATTAGATTAACAACAATTGAACATTTTAAATACTAGTGTTTGT
>Ga0315915_1003044_pt1 | contig 21336 bp, 5 predicted proteins | sample MpolbnodulesMG_FD_207738 | JGI IMG/M metagenome (GOLD analysis project Ga0315915, IMG submission 207738) | Medicago polymorpha root nodule microbial communities from Los Angeles, California, United States - branched nodules | ecosystem: Host-associated > Plants > Roots > Nodule | place: USA... | reverse complement strand
AATAATGATCTACCCATTGCATTGAAATTCTACTTTCAATGCTTCATTAGGAGAGAAAATGTTATTAAAATTTTTAACTTGCAGTTGGGGAATTTTGTAGTGCCCCAATTTTTTCAGTACAAATTTTGAATCACATTTTTTAAGATTTATTATAATCAATAACAAAAGCATGAGACAAGAATTTCAAGAAGAAAAAAAAAAGAGTAGAATTTAGAATTTTGTGATTTGGGAGAAGATGATGATTTGGTAGCAGATTGTGGATTTTTGGAGCGCACTAGTAAAAGAGATAAGAAAGAAAAAATAATTATGTGTGAGTGGTCCATCGTAAGATCTGCTATAACTTATTAATCTGATGACTGCCAATGGTGGTTCACGGTGAGGGACTTATTAATCTGCTATCTCATTTTAGTTTGTTCAAAAAAAAAGTGTGTCCTATTAGTTATTTTAATTTTAAATATTATACATTAATTACTAATTCTATCTGAAATAAATGAATGAATCAAATGAGATTTTTTTTGGAGAGAAAATTAAATAATTCTATATTAACTTTTTTTTAATTAGTGTCACATGACACTAGTTAGTATTTTCTTTTAAATATTAAAGATTGGTAGTTTTGAAGTTATAGCTCAATTGATAAAAATGGTAAAATTATTAGTTTGTACGTTGTGATAAAGTTAGAACTCCTCACCTTGCATGTATGAGTTCTTAAGTGGTTATGGTAATTTTGTCTATTAAGAAAAAGTGTATTATAATTTTAGAGCGATGCTAAATGGCACAAGGTCCTCAATGCACAAAGCCGCACGATCTGTTAAACTACGTACAATTTACTTTATTATTAGACTTATTGGCTAACTTATTGGTGTTTTTGTGTTCTTATATATAACATATAGTAAAAAAAAATTAATGTTAACAAAGAGATATCATACACATCTAATAATATCCACCTTTCCACATGTCAATGGTAAGGTGATGCAAAAACATGCATGATTTGGAAAACACGCAACATAGAAACGTGTTTTTACACTTTAGAGACATATTTGGCCACCTTGACTCAAATTAAAATTAAGATAAACATCAAACAATAATTATATAGTGATTCGTGCATATTTGACGACATAATTTGTCGTGCATTGTAGCATTTTCCATAATTTTACTTTAAGGGAAATAATGACCTATTGCCAAATGTTTTTCTAGTAGTAAATACTATAAATTGACTATTTCTAATAATTTTAAATTAACTTCTTTCGAAAAAGTGAAAATATTCAATTTGAAATAAGTTTTTGTTAAAAAAACGATTTTACATTTATTACTCTATTAAAACAAATTCATTAATTTTAGGTTTGGCTATTAGTGCTCGAAATATATGTATGGAAAGGAATGACAACCTGAGAGAAAATATCATTAACATTATGTCCAATCAAATCAAATAAATAATTATGATTATTGATATCTCAATAATTGTTTTTAGAGAAAGCAACTTCTTAAACTCTATAAGAATTGCTATAGTGGTAAAAAAAAAACAAGTCTTAAATTTATAGGTTGAGATCGAAATTCCACCCAACCTTGCTTGGTCTACACTCTGCACCGTAAATAATATATGATAGAGCAATGATATTTGAACAACCATTTGTTAACAACTTTTATGACAACCTCGTTTTTCTCTCTTTTCATTGGTCAAAAACAATGGAGAGAAGAAAAGGAAGAGAGATAGTAAGAATATAATGTGAGTATGAGAGAGAAAGTTGTCTAAAAGTTGTTAAAAAGTGGTTGTACAAATATTATTTCTCTATATGATATGATTATATTTTTTGTGTGCGAACTCGATATTTATAAATGTAACTACAGAGACTAATTTTGAGTTGGATAAATGATTTGTTTGAATTGACTTATTTTTGAGTTTATTAAAAATAGCTTATAAAAATAAATAAACTTTGTATATTCGTAAGTTCTTTTAATTCATTCATAAGTTCTTACTAACGAAAGTTATATCTTCATAAGCTGTTTTTTCATAAACCATTATAACAAGCTTACGAAACACACATAAAACTCATTTATTTGCATAAACTGTTTTGCATAAGCTCAAAAATGAGCCAGTCCAAATGTACCTAAAATCGCAATATGTAGAAAAACTCTTCCTCATAATTAAGTCACCGTAATACATGGTAAGTGTCTTACAATATTAATTTTTTAACAGGATTCAATATTAATGTTATAAACACATTTTGGTTGTATTTATACACTATTTTTCCGAGACATAAAATAATATAAATTTTCATGAAATCATGTTTACTATATTTAATATTTTTGTTTTTATAAGGTTATCAAATATATTCCAATTTCTAATTCACTACAACTATATTTATTTCTTGTCAGGTCATTTCTTTAAACTTGATTAAATTTTCAACCAAGCAATTGAGTTCTAGTGGTTTATGAGCTCTATTATGGACGGATTATTCAGGAGAACCGGAGTTTGATTCTCAAATAGAACAATTATTAACTAAACTTTACTTACGTCTCAGCCGAACTCCGAATTACCAAGTTTCCTTTTTGGTACAATCAGTTATTATTGTTTTTTGGTTTAATTTGTTCTTCTTTGTTTTAAGTGTATTTTATGAAGTGTCCTTGTGAGTTTAACTCACTTGATGGCGACAATATAATATATGCAAGGTCGTCCGGCACCAAAAAAAGGAATTTTATTAAGTACATTTCATATAAGTAATATTCATGGAGATTTTTTTTCTTCTCATTGGTTAAAAATACTGTTAGTTTTAAAAAAAATAAAATAAAATTTGTGACCACCTCATAGCTTCAAGTTGTGTGTGTCATGCAAAGCTGATCACGCACAACACATCCATGGGGAGCAAAAGAAATCTCGGAGAATCAGAAAAAGTTCCAACACAATTAGCTTAAAGCAAGTGATTAGCATATTTAATTATGAAAACTGCAGTGCAGTAATTGTATTTTGAATTATAGGAGAGAGAAACAAACAAACAGAAAACACTATCTAATCATTACTCTAATAGTCTTATTATATATAGCAGCTAGTAAAATAATCCTCCAGGCAAACCATGTCCAAACTGCAACAATATTGCAAACTTAGGGTTTCTGTCCTGCTTCTAGGGTTTCAAATACCACAAACGTTGCTGTTGCTCTATCCCCATCGATGACCTCTTTTTTCCTATTTTCATTTATCAAGACTTTCAATTTCCCAATATACTGATCTTTAATTAGTTATCTAATCCTTTTCTGCTTCTCCCACCGGATGCTATCCAATAATTCAAATGTAATTTTATCTTACAGTTATATATATATATATATATATATATATACAAGTTGCTAATTAATTAGTTAGTTTAGATTCTACTAAAAGAATTGAAGCTATATAATTGATAAATCAAAATACATAAAAAAAACATTTAATTATAGGCATCAATATTATATATATGACAAACTTAAAACCATCCATATCTTAATAATTTTTTTCTTATAAAAAAACAAAAAAGCTTACCATCAATATATAGGGTGATATATATCTCAATTATAAGAATCTTGTTGCTTGACACAAGCACCTTGATCTGCTTGAGTAGTCCCCTTAATTTGGTAACTTTTCTTCTTCTTTTTCTTCTTCTTATATGGGATCCCTCTTGCCTTTTGTTGACTATCCTTCACCTCACGAAGGTAAACCCGAATAGCTCCTCCGGCAAAGGGGTTAGTCTCCGATGATCCACCGTTCTCTTCGTAGGCAGCTCGAAGGCGTCCGATGAGTGCATCAAGACTTCCCCAAGCTTGCTTGAGAGGACAAGCACAAGGTGCAGGTGGGGTAGGTTGTCCAAAGAAGATGCAACCTTGAAAGTGAACCTTAGTCTTTCCAAATTGATCAAGGTAACGAAGAAAATCAAGAACGTGGTTGAAGTTACAGTGTGATAGTGGAACAAGTGGATTTTGAGTCTTGAGATATTGATTAAAGGTGTTCCAATCTCTACGTTTTTGAGATTCATACCTGCTTAGTGGTTGTTGTTGCTGATGATCATGGTGATTGGATTTGGAAGAAGATGCGTGGTGAGAAGAATTTTCGATTTGGGAAGAGGAAGAAGACATGTTTTGTGCTTGACAGGGTAAGATGAAGTGAAAGAATGAATGTATTGGTGTTGGTGCAGTGGAGAAACAAAGATGAAAATCACGACTTGTGGTCTTTTGAAAGGACCTAACGTGGGGCCTATGTCTAAGTGCTTTTCTTCTATCGTATCTTTATTTCTATTTATTTTTTTAGAAATTAAAATTGACGAATTTTTATGGATTAAACATGATTTATTAAATTTACATAATTTATGTGAAAAGAGAAATCGTTTATGAACTAAATTCCTTAAACAAAAAAGTTTATAAACTAAATTGATAGTTTAATTTATAAAAGAAAATTTAATATCTATCTTGGGTGCCTCTTCATAAAAAAATATATCTATCTTGGGTTTAGGGTAAGAAAAATGTTTGTGAAGGTCTTCCTTCAAAAATATATATCTTGTAAGGTTTGGGATGATTTTTTATCAATTAAATTAGCCTACATTAGCGGATTTGTATTTCTACCTTTTACTTGAATATATTACTATGCATGTATTAGCGTATATTATTAAATTTTTTGGCAAAATTACACTCTTAACTAGATTTCATATAACAACAATTTTGCTATTTTTTCACGTTATTTTTTTCGTTATATAGAGAGATCTTCAAATATAAAATTCATATGGCGATCTTAGATTTGAATCTTAAAAATTAATATGAAAATTGACTTAGGTTTCACAATATATGACGATCTTAAATGAATAATTCTTTTTATAAGTTCCTTTCAAATTCTTAAACGCATTAACCGTTTTTCAACAAAAATATTTATAATTATTTTGTATATTTTTTTTTATAAATAAAACGATATCCATTCATTCAAATGATAGAGTGCATCCTAGTGTCGTACTACATCGCTAAAAATGTAAAGAAATATAAATCTACGAACAAACTCATAACATTTAAGTTTATAGTATACAACAACAAAATGCCTACAAATAATATGATAAAATTAAAGTAACTGTGATATTCATGTCTCCGAATATTCAACGTTAACACTCAAATCATTGATTGAATAATTGATCTTTCCATATAAATCAAATGAACACAGCATAACAAACAATAAATCAAACAATACCGCACAAAACGACGAATAATATAATGCACTCAGACGAAGAAAAAATCTAGAATCAGAAACCACCTATTTAGATTGAAATAGAGAAAGAAAAAAAATGATGAAAATGAAAGATTTTGGGTCAAAAATTAACCTAAACCCACATCCTTCAATGAAGAAAATGAAAGAGAGAACTTAGATAACAAATGGTTGGCTTATTGATTTAATAGTGAAATTTTTTTTGCAATCATTGATCCAATTATTTTGTGTATTTTGTATACATCAACTCAAATACTACACTAAGAAGATAATTTAACTCTCTTTTATTTCCTTACAAAAGAGGGCCAAAGCTCAATTTAACTCTCTATTTAGTAGGTAAACTTGAAGAAATAATATCAATAACTAACAAAATTAATACTGCTGTAAATTTTCTTAAAAATTCATAAAATGTTACCATTTATCGTATCGTAAGAAACATATACGTGTACAATCATTTCTTTCCTCTTCTTTTGAAATGAAAACAATAGAGAGGAAGATAAAAAGAAAGTAAAAACACAATGTGAGTATGAAGGATAGAGTTGTCTTAATAGTTGCCACAATTGTACGAATATTATTTCTCTTTAAGTAAATTTTAATAAAATATTGTTTTTAATCTTTACTTCTTACTTATGAAATTCTTTTTTTTACTAAAAGTGGTAAAAACTCACCTTTGAATAATTACTGAGAGGTTAATTTTAGATACAGCATGTACTACTGTATTTTGAATGTTTTATTTTATTTTTTGACAGAATTTAGAATGAATTTCTTTGGTTTTTATAATCTAATTTTTTTTAGGGAACTTTTTGTGTCTTATAAATAATATAGGAACAAAGAGAGCAATATGATAGGACGAAGAATAATAAAAATGCAATCACACCAATCATCATTTTTCTCAATAGGCATTATTGTGAATTTGTGATCACTTGGTAATAGTTTACCTAGGACCCTTTCCTTGATTTTGTCTAATCATGTGGGAACCAATTCATTCATTACTTGGCAACTTGATGCTTACATATATAGTCCAAGAATATATTATATGATCACCATATCTATCAATGACCCGCTCCATTCTAAATCTTTAGTAATTTTAATACGATTAATTCATAAACACCGATAGTGTAAAAAACATTACACTGGCGGACAATAAACATAAGCCTTCAATCTTAATATATTAAAGAGTGAGGTTTGTCTACTATGGTGGATCCAACTCAAAAATTGATTTTTTTTTAAGAAACTCAAAAATTGATATTACCGTATTTAGTAAATTTTAGTAAAATATTGTTTTTGCTCCCGAATTTTTAGTATTAAAAAAATGTTTTTTATTAAACATGGTAAAAGTTATTCTTTTGAAAAGTCCATATTAGAAGCAACATACAAGTTCGATATGGAATGAAGGGAGTTTTTATAAGCCACTTTTTCATTTTTATTTATATTTTTTGAAAATTGATAGTATATTTATTATGTCTATTCTGTTTATCGATATTTTTTAAATACTCTTTTTTGCGTGGATTGCAATTACTTGTAGGAATTTATTGGCGGTGGAATACTTCACTCATAGAGGCATATTTTTTAAGAACTTTTTTTCTGCTTGATTATTGATGGATTCTCTGTCTTTTCTAAGGCTCTTTGGAAAGTTTACTCGAATGAGTATAAAATGCATGAAGTAGCAGAGATACCTTGGACCCCTGTTTAGAAGTTTTCAGCTCTAAAAATGTCAGGTTTGAGTTGTCCATGTATGAATTGACAAATGGATATCATCATGCTGGACCCCAACATTCAAGCAGTAACCTTTTAATAAAAAGTGACCTATATATTACGATTCGCTTGTATCGTTGAAGCCTTAGGTTAAACTGGCCCTCAAAAGAATTTAAAGTCGGATACCATTTTAAGAGTTTTTTTTTTTTTCCACACGTCAAAGACATTCCAACATCTTAATACACATATTTAGGTCACGAATTTGCGTCACCAAACTCAGATTAACAGTTATTTCTTTTATAAAAAAATAAAAAAAATTGCCCCCTCTATCCTACAATAAATAATCCATTTTGTAAAAAAATATTATTTTAAAGTAGTGATTCATTTCATTGATTTTTTTCTTCCAATAACTTATATTAACAATCATTTTGATAAGAAGAGAGTATATATGTGGTGTCTATGTCTCTCTCATTAAGTACTATATGATGTTATGGGTTTCTTTTTCATGTTTACGATTTAATTTTAAACTTAAATAAGTTTTTTTTTTAAAGGAGGTAAAATAAGTCTTTTTTTTACAAAGAAGGTTAAATAAAGTTTTTGATCACTATGAATATTTTATTTTTCATTTTTAATCACACTAAAAAAATTCTTCAAACAAAGGTCACTGGTTGTTATCCATTGGCATATTTAATGACCAGTGTGTTAAAGTAAGTTAAACGTGACACTATAAATGGCCTAAAAATGAAAGATGATACACTTATAAAGATCACACCGCATATGGGTATGACTATAGGCAGCACAGTCATGATCCTTGAAATATCACCAAGCTGAAGAGCTAGATGCTTGAAGACTTCTTGATGATGGGGTGGCACAATAAGGACAGAACCCAACCGATATAAGCCTCATATCCCTTTCTCGAAAGATTATGAAATGTCATAGAGGAGTGCTTCTAGGAAAATACGAATGCAAGGATCATCAAAAAGTTTCCTAGAAGCACTCCTCTATGACATTTCATAGTCTACCGAGAAAGGGATATGGGACTAATAGTTGGATAAAGTTTTTTTTTTTCTTTCTATATATACCATTATACAATAAGCAATTCCAAAGTTAGTTATTGGTAACTATTTTTTTGTCCAACTTTTTCTTTCAAAAATTACCCTTATTGACTCAATTCATTTTACAATTTTAATATAAACCTAAACCATAATTATTGGGAACTCAAAACCTAATTCTTCTATTTTTAATTGAACATTTATCTATTACAAACTTGTCCTTCCAATTTTAAATACAAGCAAAAACTCAAATGTATTAAGTTTATTTATTTTTTAAATCATGGAAAGGAAAATTTTATTTTTTAAAGTGATACTAATGAACTATGTAATTTGAACTATGTACACTTGTACTGTAATGTTGCATAGTCAAACTTTTACCATTGAACTAACACTTGAAATGTTAATGTATTAAGTTTAAAGTTAGACCAAATACCCTTGACCTTTTGCTTATATAGTTTTTCTTTTACAATTTTTTTTTTGTGTGAACAGAGTATCATCTACACACAATTATAAAGACTAATTTCTTGAACAGAGTAAAACCACAATAGATGACAAAAATCTCTCTCAGGAGGTTTAATATTTTACATTCTCATTTGGAGGGCTCTATACATTACGGTGCTTATATGTAATATTAGAGTTAGAATATTTTTCTTTCAAATTGAAACTTAAATTGTAACAAACAAAAAAAATCAAACTTAAATTTACAAACCGATAAATTTAAGTGAGGTGAAGTTTCAATAAATTTGGATGATATATATTGTAAAACATAAATAAACAAGTTAAATTAGATATTATATGATAATATGTTTTTTTAAGAAATTAAAATAGAATATATTAACACAAACCACCAAGCATAAGAAGTGTCCGAAAAATACTATGGACAATAGTAGCAATTACAACAAAAAATTTGAAAAAAAATCACAAACCAAAAGAAACAAGGAAACAAGTTGGTCATTAAAAATAAGCCAAGCACGTTAGGTGATTAAGCCATCAAATGTGTTAGCCTAAAGCAAAGGTGGTATATTTCGTTTTCATCCATCAAAAGATAATTAATTTTGTCAAGTAAATATTGTAATGTTTCCTCTTTATGCTTGAAAATTCTAGACTTTCTTTCTATATAACCAATACGGTTGACAGCCAAATTAACTATGGAACTGAGGTAAATATTTTTAGAACCCACCTAAGCATTTGAATTGAAGTAAATGATCCAAAAGACATGTTGAAGAAATCGTGAGAAAATCTGGCCAACGAGAAATATAAGACCAAACTTTTCCAAAAAAAACATACTTTAAAAACAAATGATTCTCATCCTCCTCTTAACCACAACCTCCCACGCAGAGTTGCTCTTCATTCTAAAAAACCACTCTCCTTACTAAATTATATGTTGTAGGAATACGATTATGAAACATTCACTATGCATAAAGACACACTTTCAGAGGAGTTACCATATGTCAAATTATACTATTGTTCTCTAGAATATTAACATAACTCGCCGAGAGCAAGTAGAAATAAGCACTACTAACTTTATATTTTTTAGATGCATGTTAATGCCAAGTTCATCTCTCTTCCATGTTAGCTTGCAAAACAATAGAATTTAACAAGTTACAACACTCTCCCATATGTTCTTCCTCTCAAGCCAATGCCCCCCACCCCCTCTCCACTTCCACGTCTCTTCCCCCTCACCCCAACCTAAAACATACATCTCTTCCACAGTCACCAACTTATTCTTAGCTAAAGCAAATAGGCGACTGAACCTACCTTTAAAGTCCATCCTTTCAAAATAACGTAGAAGATCTATTCCCCACCTTACAACCTATGTTATCTTCAATCCATCTCCATACCCCCTCACCCACGTCATCTCCTACTACTTTCATATTATTCCACCAAACAGAACTCATCCTCCCACCATCATCAGTCCTTCCCCCTCCTCCCATACCGAGTAACTGAAACCTTATACCATAAACTCACGCATTCTTCCTTCAATCTCGAATACCATTTATCAAGTAAAGCCAAATTAAACTCCCTTATTCGTCTCATCCCCAATCTTTCATTCTCCTTTTTTAAACAAGTGATTTTCCATTTAATCCACGTAATTACAATAATATATAAACAAAATATAATAAAAAAAATAAAAAGAAAAAACATATAGGTGTTCGGTGCACGTCAGCTAGTCAAAGAATAAAGTTTGTTTCAAAGTGAATATTTAGAACTAGAGTAAATAAAAAGATTTGTTTTAAAATATAGTTGAATGTACATAAGACTTTTAGAAGTGGATAAAATTTGAAGTATTTTATTTTAAGAAAAAATATAAAATTTGATTTTTTAATTTCTTTTTTTACAGAATTATCTTTTCGAATTTCAGAAGTAAAATCAAAAGATAAATTATCATTTTTAACTTAAAAATAAAATTTGATTAAACAAGATAATTAGATTAATTTTTATTTTGAAGGAGAAATAATATATAAATAAGATGTTTGAGGGAGTTTTGACACTATTGACTTGTTTCCTCTGTCCCTCGATTTATCTTTGCAGCTGAACGCGTGAACTCCGTTTCCACAGCACAAAGGTAACAACATTCTTCCACTTTGTCTCTTCGATTCGTTCATGCGTGTTGTACGATGATGTTTCCTCGGCTTTTCTTCTTTAATCTGCATGCTTTGGCTTGTTTTGAATTGTTTTCGATCGGTGATTGCGATTCGATTTGTGGATTTATTTGGTTTTGCAATCTATTTTTCTTGATACATTCTTAGATCTGGTGATTTTATATTGAGATTATGCAAATTTGTTTGAAAACTCATGAGATTGTGATGTTTTAGTTGTGTAATTATGGATCTGTTTAAGACTGGTATGAAGTTTTAAGGGTTGTGATTTTGTGTGCAACTGTTAGAAATTTTGTTTTGGATTTTTTTTATTGTTTCTGTATTTCTCTGATTTGAATTGTTTCTTGTATTTATTTGTTTTGATTAACTTTGAATTATGATTTCCGATTTCCATGAATGGCCCTGTATGCTTTTGTTGTAATTCATATGAAAATATTATGTTTGTTGATCCAGTTTTATTTAATTTTTCTTATTGCATGAGCAATGGGGTTTTCTGAATATTTCCTATTGAAGGATCATTTTTAGGGTTTGTAATTGTCTAGTTTGGTAGGAGAAAAACAGAGTGGTGCACCAATTAATCAAAATTTTATGGTTTGTTTATTTTTGGATATTGTTAGGGTTAGGGCTCCTTTGCGTAGATAGGATAAGGCTTTGCAGATCTTAAAAATTGTTTGTTTTTCTAAATTGAGATTGATTGTTATGTTGGAGGAATGATAAGTTATTAAAATTGATATTTTCCTGCCAAAATGACCTATCATCTGTTACTTGTATCATGTGATTATGTTGTGCATTACATTTTCATTGGTTTGAGCGTATGCAAAGTGTTTTTACAAGGTATTTGCATTTGGTTTTTAGTTTAACATTACAAATGAATGTGTTTCAGAAAATGGCTTCAGGCGGAGCAGCTCCCCAAAGAGGAAGTGCAGCAGCGACTGCAAGCATGAGAAGAAGGAAGACACCCGGTGGCGGTGCATCTGGAGGAGCTGCAGGGACTATGCTTCAGTTTTACACTGATGATGCCCCTGGACTCAAGATCTCCCCAAATGTGGTTCTTGTGATGAGCATTGGCTTTATAGCATTTGTTGCCATCCTTCATGTGATTGGCAAGTTGTACTTGCGTAAGGAGGCTTAGAGAATACAATATGAAGTTAGGTTCGTTTTGGGGATAATTTTTTTTTTAACAGTATGTTTTGAGGATTTTAATATATACAATTGTTATGAATTCAGATTACCTGTTACTTGATACAATCACCCTTTTGGTCATTTATTTCTTCTTTTCTCTGGTACAATGTTATGACCAAGGTTTTGAACTAGTTGCGACTTGTTTGGTAATTAACTATGAAATAGCCTCAAAATTGGGTGTAGCATGGATACACGAGTCCATATTAGAGTAATAAGGCAAAATTACTTGTGCAGTCCTTTAACTTAATTTCAAATAACGATTTGGTCCTTAATATTTTGTCATGTCATTTTGGTCATTCATCTATGATTGGATATGAATTTTCAAGCTTCAAATAGATTTAATTTCCCTATGATCTCTCACTCACTGTTAAATATATGATATACCCCAAAAAAAAACCATAGATTTGTCACTCGAAAATCCTTATGCAGTCATGGGTATCGACCAAAATGACATGACAAAAAGATAAGACATACCCCAAAAGAAAACCATAGATTTGTCACTCGAAAATCCTTATGCAGTCATGGGTATCGATCAAAATGACATGACAAAAAGATAAGGACCAAATTGTTGTCTTTAATTAAGTTAAGATCTCATGAGTAAGTTTGTCAAGAGCAATCCGTATGTAGTCCGTCACAACAATTTTTAGTGAGGATAGCTCCATACAAACTACTTTGCAATATGAGATACACTAAATCCAACTATAGAATAATGAATACTAGACTTTTGACCCGTGCGATGCACGAGTCTTGTCGACTATAATAGAGACCAATGAATAATCTTTAACCCGTAAGATCATGGATCGATCAATAAACGCAAATTAGATTATTAGAGATACAATATTACAATCAAATTTGTCTTACTATGTCCTTCAATGACACTTGAATCTTATCAAATTTTACATTTTAGTTTTGAAAAACTAATCTATTAAAGATTGTTATTTTATTTTATCACAATATATTATTTGGGCATTATCTTTTTTTCTTTTTTTAAATTATAAAGAAAAAAGATAAACAGAATACAATATTATATTGTTGCACGAATCAATTTTATTTATTACTTTTATAGTTAAACAAAAAATTGACATGTAATAATTGTTTTAAATTTCTATTAACATGAAAAACAAAGTCACTTCAATTAATAGAATTTCTGAACTACACATACAACTCTAAAAAGAATAATTACACTTTGATATTTACTAAAAGTAATAATATATTTTTCCAACCAAATACATATCATATCTGCATGGAAATTAAGGTAGCCGAGTTTGTATGGAAATTATAGTATTCTATTTATAAACGTATTAAATAAGTGTACAACAACTTGTAAAAAAAAAGTGTCTACAAAAACAATAGATATTTACAAACGATGACACAACATGATAGGAATGAAAAGCTCATCAGCGAGGAGAAATATTAGGGATTGCTGCATTTTAGAGGGAATTTGTTAGGTTAAATTGGTTCGCTGCATTTTAGATGAAATTTGTTAGGTTAAATTGCTGCTAACCTAATGGAGTATTTTAGAGGGAAATTAGTAGGTTAAGTTGATGCAGACCTAATAAAATTAATAAATAAAGATTATTTTATCCCAAAAGAAAAGAGAGATATCAATTTTACTTTAAGGCTTTAACAACAAATTTCTTCTACAATTGCGAATTTCATTATGTTTTGTTATTAGATTTGAATTTTCCTTTGAGTCAAACTTATAAGAGTTATCTATAGTTGACAAGGTTGGATAATGAGTATTAAAACTATGAGTGGAATGAGAGTTGAATAAACTTAGAGTGATTTTAACTATACATACGGATACTTTGTTTCTTGATAACATCTTCGGGGGCCATCTTGTACAAATTTCTCCCAAAACTTCCCTTTACAAATAGTCTTGAATTACACGTTGATTGTTGATGTTGATATTGTTGAGAGTTCGTTGAATTTCTTAATAATCAAGTTTGGTTGATGTTGGATTGTTACAATTCATCCTTGTGTCTCACCTATGTGGTGGTTTTGACTCTTCAATTGACTCTTGTGTTCTACTAGTAATGTTGTATTAGAGTAGCCATGATGAGAAAATAAGATAGAAATGAAATTTTGGAGCCCTTGATATTTATTAATCCCCGTATAATGTTACCTTGAGCTGATCCCAATTACAATTTAGTAGATCTCATTTTCTCGTCAGTTAGTAAGTGTAGCCAAACCATGTTTTCCCTTGCATAGTAACTTGACACACACTTCTAGTACACAATATCATAGATCATCCAAATAACAAGTAAAAATTTGACAAATAAGATAGATGATAATATCTTTCCTCTAGAAGAGTTTCGAATGGACCTAGTCACGCATTTTATACTCTATATATGATCCATACCTTCCCTAAAGAACTTATTTAAACCTAGATAGTACGTAAGTAGAACATGTAATAATACCTCTCATCCGACTTATAATACACCATAAATCAATCATTCTTAAAATTTATTTGGCAACTCTAACCATTAGAATTTATATATGTAAACCATACATTGAGCCCTTCCCGAAATCTTTACCTCCAACAAGAAAAAAGCAAATATGAAAATATAAATGGTTAAGACATTGAATTGAGAATGATCAAAATAGTATTAGTTAGAGTGTCTATATGGGGAAAAGACACTTAATGCTATATTGATAATTAAAATAGGTAAGACATTTTGGGATTATTTATTTTACTAATAGGTCAGTTTTTTTTGGGGGGATGGAGGGAATATTATGTTTTAACTTGGTTGAGTTAAGTGGTAAAGCATTAAAGGATTCAAGATAAAATTAGAGACTAATGAGCATTCTAAGCCCAAATTCCTTAGCAGCTCAAACACTAAGAATGGGACATTGAAAGATTACTTTGACTCAAGATTTTAGCGAAAATCCTACCATTCATTTCCTCTTTACAGCACACTGATATCTACAATTCCCCTAATTTGAAGAAGAAACCAAAATAAAAGAATGCAAGGGGGAAAGAGAGGAGTTGAAGAAGAAAGAAGGAAATGAACTTAATGTATGCTAAGTTAGTTGCTCTTCGGCCAAACTTCTCGTTCTAAACAAATCAAAATATTTTCAATCTTTAACTCATTTTTTTTTGTCAGGTAGTTTAGTGGCTAGAATTCACCTTATAAGGTGAATAAGTGGGGTGTCCGGGGTTCGAACTCCGGCCCCTGCATATAATAATGCATTGTCCTACCAACTGAGCTATGCTTTCTATTAAACCCCTCTAAAATATTATCTTGTCCAAATTCTTTTCATTAGTAAAATAAACACACACTTATGCAATTGAAGAAGATTTACAATGACATACACATATAACCTACCAATTAAGAAATTTGAAACTAGAATCCAAATCACAATTAACCTGAATGGAATATCTAAACATATGTACCAAAGTTTCTATTAACTTGATGACTTGTTATGGAAGAAAAACGGTGGACCCAAAAATCAAACCAACGGCTCTATAATGGCATTTTTGTCATTCCACGTCAACTGAATGGCACTCTTGCAAATTAACTCTCACTACATAGCAAAATCCTCTTCATTCCACCCTCATTCCTGCAAAGCAAATCACACGAATTCCCAATTTTACCCTCTAATCCAAACCTAATTTTCAAACCTTACCCAGAAAATTTCGTTGTTTCTTCTCTTTCGTTTCTTGTTAAACAATCCATGGAACTCTCCATGGCGAAACACGGCTTCCTTCGCAACGTTCTCGTCCGAATATTCTCATTCACCGTTCTCATCTTCACTGTTCGATTCGCTATCATCGTCACCGTCCGTGGTGGATCATGCAACTCCTCCGATTTCTGTTTCTTCTCCGAAAATCTCAAGCTCACCGCCCCCTCTCATCTCTCCACCTCCGGTGATCCATTCTCCGGCAAGAATTGGCGCCGCTCCGTCGAACACTACGCCTCTATTTTCCAGGATCTCATCGGAGAAGGCATGCTTTTGCCGAATTCTAAAGCTCTTTGCATTGACACTCCCACCGGAGTAGATGTTTTAGCGTTGAAGGAAATTGGCGTTGTGGACTCCGTTGGAATCTTCAAGAAACCGTCACCGCCGTTGATTATTCAAGGAGAAGGCCGGAAACATCCATTTCCCGGTGATTCCTTCGATTTTGAATTCTCCGGTAACGGCGGTTTGGAAGAATCCGTTAAACCGGCGGAATTCGCCAGCGAAATATGCAGAACTCTCCGACCCGGAGGATTCTTGGCGGTTCACACGACGGCGAGAGATTCATACAGCTTCAATTCATTTCTTGAATTATTCAATTGCTGTATCTTGATCAGAACAAGAGAAATCAAAGGTGTTGATTCATCAACAATTCTTGAAATTTTGATGAAAAAGAAAATTCAAAAATTCAAAACCCTAGATTTTGGAGTTTCACCCTCAAATGGCAAGTCAGTGAATAAGTGCTTAATTCCAGATTACAAACGTGAAATAGTGAAAAATGCAGAATCATTGATACTAGAAGAGCCATTGAAACCATGGATTGCATTGAAGAGAAACTTGAAGAACATAAAGTACTTAACTTCAATGGTTGATATAAGTTTCAAAAGCAATTATGTTTATGTTGATATTGGAGCAAGAAGCTATGGTTCAAGCATTGGAAGCTGGTTCAAAAAACAATACCCAAAGCAGAATAAAACATTTGAGGTATATGCAATTGAAGCAGATAAAGCATTTCATCAAGAGTATAGAACAAAAAAAGGTGTAAATTTGTTACCCTATGCAGCATGGGTTAGGAATGAGACATTGTTTTTTGAGATAACAAGAGACCCAAGTAAGAAAATGATGATGAAAGGTAGAGGAATGGGTAGGATTAATCCTGTTCAAACAAGTGCAAGTCATATGGGTGATAAGGATAGGATTCTAGGGTTTGATTTTGCTGAATGGTTGAAAAGTGTTGTAACAAGTAAGGATTTTGTGGTTGTGAAAATGGATGTTGAAGGAATTGAATTTCATTTGATACCTAGGTTGATTCAAACTGGGGCTATTTGTTTGATTGATGAGCTTTTTCTTGAGTGTCATTATAATAGGTGGCAAAGATGTTGTCCTGGTCAAAGAAGTGCTAAGTTTGAGAAAACATATTCTCAATGTTTGGATTTGTTTACTTCACTTAGGAATATTGGTGTTCTTGTTCATCAATGGTTGTGATAATCCATAGTACAATACAAACCTGTTTGTATTTTTGTTTTGCTTACATTTTTTGCATAGGGATTTTTTTTATACTAGGATTTTATATGATTAAATTGATTCTTTTGTAGATTCATTTTTGGTCAATTGTTTGTTATTATAAATGTAAATGAAGAGTTTAATGAATGAAAGATTTTGTTTATTCTATATTTGTGTTACTGTAAAAGCATTTCCTTGTCGGGGTTTGAAAAGATGTATAGCTGCTGGAGATGGATTACTGAATTTTTGCAACATGCATTTTTTACTTGTATTTATGATCACCATACTGTATGGTTATTCTCTCTATTATATACACATAAGTGAAACCAAATTAAAATTGTCACAATGGTCATTGATAAGTGAGTAGAGACTTTGACCATATTGCATTAGGAATGATGCCATATATACACATTCAGATAGTGCTCCCTTGGTGATTACGGTGGAAGATAGATGAGTTTGGAAATTACATTCATCTTAGTGGTACTTATTATAAGAGAGTGTGATATTGTAATTCAAAAGTTTGTATTATTTGAGAGAGATGCCTTTACATATATAGAATAATGTATGTGCTAATTGATGCAAATAAATACAATAATAATTACAATAAATAAAATGCTGTAAGTTGGTAACCGAATGGTACAGCTGAAGATATGCATATAATTATACATAATGTAATTGCAACAAATTAGGAATTCTTGTTTCTTTGGTCAACACAACCGTTGCAATGTACATGGGCTCCAATACTTATAACAACTTGACCGCAGTGGAAGATAATATTTATTTGACTAACACTCATCTTTTGTGGATAAAGTATTAAAGAGTCTCACGTCGGATAGGACATGTTCCGATAATGTGTTTATAAGTGGGGGCAATCCTCATCTCACAAGCCGGATTTGCGGGGTTGTGTTAGGCCCAACCACCATTTCTAAAATGGTATTAGAGCCTCTTCAAGATCCATTGGGCCACCTGCTATCAGGTTTTCGCTATTGGGCCACCCACCATTTATGTACACGAACCAAGCCCAATAGTGTTGGTCGTGAGGGGGTGTGTTAAGAGTCTCACATCAGATAGGACATGGCCTGACAATGTGTTTATAAGTAGGGACAATGGTTTTGTAGGGTTGCGTTAGGCCTAGGGGTGGCAAAAATACCATGCCCACGGATACCTGTGGGTAAAATACGTCACGGGCACGGGGCGGGTAGCTAAACGGGTATCCACGGGTATAATAAACGGGTATTTACTACCCATTATTATATGGATACGGATACAGATTTGATTGTATCCATACCCACGGGTACCCATATCCGATAATAAATTAAGTAAATTACTAAAATATCTTTATATATCTTGTCTTATTACTTAAAGTTGTTACCTTATTGAAGGAAATTTTACCGTCCACCTAAGATTCCTCATTAATAACTTATTTTTATTCTAGATTTTTTAGATTCATCTTATTAAGTTCACCGTTTTTACTTTATTAACATCATAAAACATATCATATGGATTACGTAAGAATCATGATTTTTCTATGGATTATGTATTTTAATATTAATTAATTCATAAATCTAAAAAATAAATCATAATTAATTGTTTATGTAAAATAATCACAATAAATTTTTTATTAAGAAGGACATGAAGTTTTTTTAAATAAGGACAAGAAGTGTTATTTGGAAAATAATTTAAATTAATATTAATATTATCTAATTTTATAATTATAACTTCTTTTTTTTTACAAATTTCATAATTATAAATATTTCCTTTTTATAGATGCTTCAGTTATATGAATAATATGATCGTGACTAAGTACATTAATTTGGTTCAAAGGATTATTATGATTATAAGTATTTCCTTTTTTATAATTATAACTATTTCCTTTTATAATTATAACTATTTCCTTTTTTTTATAGAATATGTCTCAGTTATATGAATGATATGATTGTGACTGAGTACAATAACTTGGTTAATGAACTTTTTTTTAAAGGATTATTATGATTATAACTATTTCCTTTTTATAATTATAACTATTTCCTTTTTTTTTATTTTATAGAATATGTCTCAGTTATATGAATGATATGATTGTAACTAAGTACAATAACTTGGTTCAATGAACTTTTTTTTAATGGACTATTTTTTTTTGAAGGATTATTATGATTATAACTATTTCTTTTTTTATAATTATAACTATTTTCTTTTATAATTATAACTATTTCCTTTTTTTATAGAATATATGTCTCTGTTATATGAATGATATGATTGTGACTAAGTACATTAAGTTGGTTCAATGAACTATTTGTTTTTAAAGGATTATAATGATGGGTTGGTTCAATGAACTAGTATTTTTCATATAATTTATTATAAGATTTATTTATTTAAAAAGCTAACACAATAAATTACAACTAATTTTTTTTACTAAAAATTACAACTAATTGTGTAACATCCCAACTTTATCTATTAGCATCTAGAACAATACATTATATGTACTCCTATCTGTATTGAATAATTGATAATAGGGATAAATTTGATTATTTAATGAATAGTAAAATAAAATTAAAGTAGATAAATGAGAGGGAATACTTAATTGTAGCCAGAGCCTCACCCTTTAATTTAGTTTTAATCCATATGTATCCTTTTCTTTTAACCAATTACAAAACATGCATTGTATTCTACTTACCTCGTCTCTCTCCATCAATTTTGAAGAGAAAAAAGAAGGTAGAAAAGAGAAAGGGAGAGCGAACTGAGAGGGAATGAGATTAAAGTGAAACCCTTTACACCAATTTTGGGAGAAAAAAGTGGACGGAAGAAGAAGGTGATCAAAATCAAGAGGAGTAGCAAGAAAAAAAGAAAGTTTGAAAAAGAAGTTAAGACCAATTTTGAGGAATTTACCGCATTCACTTCAAAACTCTAAGGTAACATAGTCTTAACTCCGAACCTTAAAACCACTCTTAAGGTGTGCTTAGATCTTTTAACTTCATGCTATTTATCATATTGTGACTTGCTTGAATGTTTAATAAATTTTTTAGTTTAGTAGGCTTTACATGCACTATAGATGATGATTTGGTCCTGTGAATTTCTTGATGCTTGGATGATTTGTAATTTGATAGAATGTATATGTTTTAATGTGAATTAGAATGACTTGTTGAGTTTCCATGTCTTTGCCATTTAATTACGTGTTTTTGTTGAGTTTGTAAAACCTTAATAAAAACAAGCAGAAAACTAACATTGCATTGTGAAAATTCTACTATAATCTATTGTTCTCAAGTGCTGCACAATGTATATACCCGTACACCCTGTAGTCTAGGCAGCCTAGAGTAAAAATAGTCAAGTTCATATCACAATATGAAGTCCTTTGATTCAAATAGAAAATTAATAACATATAGGAAGATCACCACACCAAATTGGAAAATTTCTTGTTAGAATTACTTCCAATAACTTGGTTAAAATATCCACTCACCGGCAGAGATTCAAATCCATCAAAATGAAAACTATCTATACCAGACATAATGCACATTTAATACATAAACCACCTCAACAATAAATACACAAGTATTAATACTAACAAATGTCCTTAGGGCATTGTTTATGCATACAAAACTAGTAACTTTTGTATTAGAAATTGTATAGTTATGACTTTAACATATGTTTGACTTTATTTTCAAAACAAAATTTCTTTTTGCAGGTTCCTTAAATAATCCTCTTAGGACACTGGTTAGCGAGATGTTTTAGATAAACAATTAACAATGTTTTATTTCTTTAGTTTTCTAAATTAATAAATTTTATAATAAATTTTATTCAAAAAATAAGTTCAATAGACCAAATTAATGTTCATATAGTTAGAAACCATGTGATCCAGACAAGAGAGATTCTATCAACAAAAAAAATCTGATAAAATTAAAATAAAATCTGATATCATTTATATCCTTATCAATTAATTATGATTTTTATAGAATTTTAATTATAATTTTTTAACATAAATAATTATTTGTAATTTATGTTTTATCTTTCCAAATAAATCAACCTTAAAAAATAATATCTTTAAAAACTAGTTCATCGAACCCACTTAATGTGCTTATCAGCAACCAAGCGACTCATATAATAATAAGATATATTTTATAAATAAATAAAAAGAGAAAATGAAATAATAATAAAATTAGATAAAATTAATTATCATTTGAGTTACTTTCCAAACAACACTTCATTTTCTTCTTAACATCTTTTATTTATTAAAGTTAACCCGGAAGCAAATGTTTACCCTAATTTTAACCTAACCCTAATGGTTAATTTTATTCTAATACCCCTGTTTAATTATTAACCCTATTTTTTCCTTCTCAACAAAATCACACTTAATCTCCTTTTTTTTTTTGAAATGTACTCAACACATCACACCTAATCTCCTATTTTTTTGAACAAAAGAAATCTT